>Ga0302325_10000916_pt1 | contig 78029 bp, 66 predicted proteins | sample Palsa_T0_2_FD_201948 | JGI IMG/M metagenome (GOLD analysis project Ga0302325, IMG submission 201948) | Peat permafrost microbial communities from Stordalen Mire near Abisko, Sweden - Palsa_T0_2 | ecosystem: Environmental > Terrestrial > Soil > Palsa > Peat permafrost | place: Sweden: Abisko... | reverse complement strand
GAACGCGTGAAGGGGAGATTTGGCGGCGTTGGAAGAAGACTTGGATGGTGGAAAGCAATCATTGGCAGACCCACCCGATCACGGTCATCGGAGAGGACCATGAGGGCGCCATGTGGATCGGCTCGGATGGGGGAGGACTGGATCGGTTCAAGGGGGAGCAGCGCTTTCACTTTGACAAGCAAAGAGGATTATTGAGCGACTTGATCCGAACCCTTTATCTCGATGAGCAAGGCGTGGTTTGGATTGGCACCGCCGGTGGAGGCTTGAGCCGATGGCGGGACGGCCAGATTTTCACCTTCACCACCCGCGAAGGATTGCCCGATAATACGGTTTCACAAATCCTCGAAGACCAGCATGGCCGCTTGTGGTTGGGAAGCAGCCGCGGCATTGTCTGCGTGAGCAAAATCGAATTGGAGGATTTGGCTGCGGGGAAAATCCCAGCCATTTATCCGCTGGTTTATGGCCGCACGGAAGGAATGCTCTCCGAGGAATGCACCGGTGGTTTTTCACCCGCAGGTCTCAAAACCAAGTCGGGTTTGCTCTTGTTCTCGACCTTGAAAGGTGTCGTGGTGGTTGACCCGCGCCCACTCGTGGACGAGACGGTCCCGCCGACGGTGATGCTCGAGGAAGTACTTTTGGATGGCGTGCCGGATACACAGTTTCGCATTTCCGCGCCAGCCCTGGGCGGGCCAACCGCGAGAGCAAGGAGCCAGCAGGCGCAACTCGGGGCGTTGCGCATTTCACCGGGCCGGCATCGCCTCGAGTTCCGCTACACGGGAGTAAGTTTTGATTCCCCCGAGCGCGTGCGATTCCGTTATCGGCTCGACAGTTTGGACAGCGATTGGTTGGAGGCGGGCACGCGCCGCTCCGCTCTCTATAACTATCTTCCTCCTGGACAATATGCGTTCCGCGTGGCGGCCTGCAACGCGGACGGAGCCTGGTCCGAGACCGGCGTGCTTCTGGCGCTGACGGTTTTGCCGCATTTTTGGCAAGCGTGGTGGGTCCGCCTGCTGGCGGCCCTGGGCATGTTGATTTCAGTGGCGGGCGTCGTCCTCATGGTGGAGAAGAAAACCTCGCAGCGCCGGCTCAGACGATTGGAACAGGAAAAGGCGCTCGAACGGGAGAGAACGCGCATTGCCCAGGACCTGCATGATGAAATGGGGGCCAAATTGTGCCGCATCTCTTTTTTGAGCGAACACGCCCGCCGCAGTCCCGATCTCTCCTCCGATCTCCAACGCCAAATCGGATCAATTTCCGACTCTTCCCGGGAAGTCCTCTCTTCACTTGACAACATTGTATGGGCGATCAATCCACAGAATGACATGCTCGAAAACGTGGTCTCCTACATCGGACACTACGCCCGGGAATATTTTCAAGAAACCGGCCTGGAGTGCGAATTAGACATGCCCGCGCAACCGCCGCCTCACCCCCTCTCGTCCCACTTGCGCCATCATTTGTTGCTGGCCATGCACGAAGCCTTCACCAATGTGCTCAAACACTCCGCAGCCACCCGGGCCAGAGTTTCCGTTGTTTGCGACGATACGACGCTGGAGATTCTTATTTTGGACAATGGCAAAGGCTTTGTCCCGCCGCGGACGGGAGCAGGAACCGTGGCTGCTTCAGCCGCGCTGGGCAACGGTTTGCGCAATATGCGGCAGCGCTTGACCCAGATTGGCGGGGATTGCTCGGTAAAATCCGAGCCTGGAGGCGGAACAGTCATCCGTTTTGTTCTTCCTCTGGCCCAGGCCGGCCTGAGAAAGGCGGCTCCATGATTTCCGTTTCCGTGGTGGATGACGAAAGCAGCCTCCGTCAATCCATCGCCCTTTTTGTCAATGGCTCCCCCGGCTTCTGCTGTTTAAGCGCCTTTCCCAGTGGGGAGGAGGCCCTGGTGCATCTTCCGACCCAATGGCCGGACGTGATCTTGATGGATATTCACTTGACTGGAATGAGTGGCATCGAATGCGTAAGACGACTGAAGGCCATGAAGCCGGAAGTGCAGATCGTCATGCTGACTGTTTATGAGGATCCGGAACAGATTTTCGCGGCGTTGGAGGCGGGCGCTACCGGCTACATGCTCAAGCGGCTCACGCCCGCCAGGTTGCTGGAGGCAATTCAGGAAGTGCATGAAGGCGGCTCTCCGATGTCCCATTCGATTGCGCGGAAAGTACTCGCGTCCTTTCGTGAACCCGGGCGGACGGCGGCGGAGATGGGCCGGCTCTCTCCAAGAGAACATAAAGTCCTGGATTGCCTGGCCAAAGGACTGACGTATGAAAAAACGGGCGAACAATTGAACATCAGCATTGATAGCGTCCGCACCTACGTTCGACGCATCTACGAGAAATTGCATGTTCACTCGCGCACCGAGGCGGTGGCCAAATATTCGCGGCCTTAGGGCTTGCCCTTTGGCGGGGGGGCTGGGTTTGCAGTCACTTCATGCGACTACCCCGTCAGATCATTCATGGCTAGGATTGTCAACCCATCGAACGGTCGAATGGCGCAAAACTTGTGGGCGGCGCGGCGATGGAGGAAGGTGGCCAGTGTAAAGGAATGAAAAGAGAAACGAGCAAACAGGCAACGGCGTTTACGCTGATCGAGTTATTAGTTGTTATTGCCATAATCGCCATTCTGGCGGCTTTGTTGCTGCCTGTCTTGGCCCGCGCCAAGACCCAAGCCGTGGCTGCTCGCTGTATGAGCAACAATAAACAACTCGATCTCGCCTGGATCATGTACGCCGATGACAACGGGGGGCGTTTGCCCATCAACTCCGATCAGAGTTTATTTTATGAGGGCACGCCTTCCTGGATTTACGGCTTCATGGATTTCACCACAGGCGAGCAAAACACCAACACGACCTATTTAATCAGCGGCGCCTGGTCCTTGCTCGGACCCAATGTCGGTGGTCAACATCAGATTTTTGCCTGCCCGGCCGCAAATTACGTCAGCCCGGCGGAGGCTTCCCTTGGCTGGTCGGCTCGCGCCCGAAGTGTGGCCATGGATGGGGCGCTCGGGGACGGGGAAACTTACGATGGCTTTTCCTTTAGCTCCCAATTCTGGCGGGCTGTCAAAACGAGCGATTTGATCCACCCCGGCCCCGCCAACACTTGGGTTTTCACCGATGAACATCCCGATGCCATTGATGACGGAGTTCTCTATACCTTTTACGGCTACACCAATGGGACGGGCCAATTCACGGAACTGCCCGGCAGCCAACATGCCGGAGACTGCGGGATGGGGTTTGCCGACGGGCACGCCATCATTCACAAATGGATCAGTTCCACCGCGCTTGTGCCTGTCATCTATCCGCCGCTAAACTACAGAATCGGATACTCGCAGCAAATTACGGTGACCAGCAATCCCGATCTCGCCTGGCTGGCCCAATGCACTCCACATCCACAATGAAATCTCAGTATTAATCAACTAAATTGTTATGAAAATCCCGCTCCATAAACTACTCATCGTCCTTGCCATTGAGGCACTCCCGGCCCTGACAACCCATGCTGGCAGCACCGTCGTGCTGGAAGGGTTCGAAAACGGTTTCACGACCAACAGCGAAGGTCAAACCAACCTCGCGATCTTCAACGGTTACGGCGTACGGACTGGCGGCGATGTCGCCATCAGCGTTTACACGGCGACCGATCCCAGCGACCCGCGCGTTACGCAAGGCACCAACTCCATGAAAGTTGTCTTTCCGCTGGACGGCTTTGGGAACGACATGTCGTTCGCTCTCTCCGACGCCGCTGCCACTTTGCTGGAAAATGCCGTTTCCTCGAACCAGGCGGCACGTTACATCCTTCGTTATGACATCGTCTTCGAGAACTACAATCTGTTGAGTTATTACAACCAACATTTCCTGATCGCAAACGATTGGGAATACGCCCGATCCGCCGGGGCAGTCGTCGCCACCTACACAAATGGTATCCAGTATGGAACCGTCAGTTTTTCCGTGCCGGTCGAGTTGCCGGGTATCGGGCTTCCCAGCAACCCGCCTTCGACGAATAATGCCGCAGATTTTGGCGCTGCCGGCATTCAAGGGGTGACGGCGCTGATCGTGGACCAATTTGCCGGCGTGACTGAACCTCTGACCAATTTTACGATTTACCTGGACAATGTTCGCCTCGTGGACACGTACGCGACACCGGCGACCGTCCCAGTGGTGACTCCCCTGCAATCGTTTGAGGGTTCCACTAATGCTGCGTTGGCTGGCATCGCTGACATAGGTTCTGGCGTTACCGTTTCGTTCTACAGCACAAACGGCCAATACAACGCCACCGCAGACGGCGGCGTGCCCAACGTGGACACCCCGGGTTATCCCTACACCTTGGCCCAAGTGAGCGATTTCTCTGTCACCAGCGGCACTAATTCATTGGCAGTGACCGTGGCCAACCCCTATTATTCGTATGGCATATTCACTCTTGCATTTCCGACAAACTCCCTGCTGGCCCGGCTCACCTCTGCAAATCCCGTAGCCTATCTACTGACCAATTACACATTGCGCTTCGATGTCACAACGCCGATGGTTGCGATCCCGCAGGGAGCCAGCGACGGAGATTATATCAACATTGATTATAACGGGCAGTACGCAGCGGCTTTCCCCATGTCCACTGGCCGCCGTCAGTCCGCCGGGCAAACTGGGCTGCAACGCGAGACCTATTCGCTCACCCTCGACCAAATCCCCTACTGGCCCAATTCGACCATAAACTTCTCTTATAGCGAGCCTGCGGCTAACTGGACCCAGTCGCCTTTCTTTTTCGACAACTTCGTCTTGATCAATACTGCGCCGCCGCCGCCAAGCATCACGTCTGGAAACTATAACCCAATTACCATGCAGTTCACGCTTACCTGGCAATCGTTGCCCGGCCAAACCTATAGCGTTAAGTTCGCCTCCAATCTGCGGACGGGATTCAGCACCACACTGCAGACGGGAATTGCTTCCGGTGGGATCAGCACAACAACGACCGTCACGACGCCGGGCGGCAACGCGGGTTATCTGCTTGTCACGTCGCCTTAAGCGGTTGCTGGCTGTTCGTGGACATGGTCATCATTCCAATCCATGGCCGGCGGAGCGACCTTTGCCGGCTTTTGGTGTTATCCAGCGCCTCCCAAGCCTGGCTGATGGCTTGTGACTGCGCTTTATTATGAACTTTAAAGTATTTTTCAATCCCAAGCTATCCGCCCGACCAATAAAATAACCGGACGGCCATCGGAGATTGTTGAACTTGAAAAGCGCCGTGATCGTGCTACTTTCCAGCACTCAGGAAAACCGTGAAATCCTTTAAATATAAATTGATCCTTCAGGTCAATCCCATTAAAATAATCATCCTGACCGTGCTGGCGATAGGCGCCGTCTCGATGCAGGCACAAACAGCCGCTCCATCGCGGGGCGCAAGTGTGCCCTGGACCACATACGAAGCCGAAGACATGGCCAATAACGGCAGCATTTGGGGACCGCAGTATGCCCCCAATGTGGTCGCGTCGGAATCCTCCGGCAGAAAATGCGTCGCACTCTATGCCACCGGGCAATATGTGGAGTTCGCTGCCCAGGCGGCCGCGAATGCGATCGTGGTGCGTTATAGCCTGCCGGATACGACGAATGGGCTGGGAATGGATTCGACTCTCAGTCTTTACACCAACGGCGCGTTTGTGCAAGAACTGCCAGTCACATCCAAGTATTCATGGCTGTATGGCTCTTATCCATGGGTCAATACGCCGAGCGCTGGTTCGCCGAGGAATTTCTATGATGAGGTTCGGCTCAACGGTTTGTCGCTCAACCCAGGCGATGTGGTCCGTCTGGAAAAAGGCAGCAACGATACCGCTGAGTACTACATCATTGATCTTGTTGATCTGGAAAACGTCGCTCCTCCTCTGAACGCACCGTCGAATTCGTTGTCCGTGACCGCCTACGGCGCTGGCGGCGCCGGCTTGACGGACGATACCGCCGCGATCAGGAGCTGCATCACGGCGGCCAATGCCCAAGGCGCAAGCGTTTGGATGCCTCCGGGAACATACATGGTTGCCGGCGTCATCAATATCCCGTCCAATATGACTCTTCAGGGAGCTGGCATGTGGTCCACAACCCTCGTCGGCAATCCCGTTGAATACACCAATTCATCCTTGAGGGTGAGTTTGAACGGAACTGGCAGTCACATCCATCTTTCTGATTTCGCGATCACGGGAAAATTGAACTACCGAAATGATAGTGAACCAAACGATGGTCTTGGCGGGTCTTATGGCGCCGGGTCAACCATCTCGCGCGTCTGGGTCGAACACACCAAGACCGGAGCGTGGATCGTCAATTCGCAGGGTCTGGTCGTTGACAGTTGCCGCTTCCGGGACACGATTGCGGACGGTATCAACCTCTGTGTGGGGATGCAAGGCACGATTGTGACGAACTGCTCGGCTCGGGGGACGGGCGACGACTGTTTTCCAATATGGCCCACGACCTACACCCAGCAGATGTATTCGCCCGGATTCAACCTCATCACGCACTGCACGGGACAGGCGCCCTTTCTGGCGAACGGCGGGGCCATCTATGGAGGCCCGGGCAACGTGATTGAAGACTGTTTGTTTCAAGACATTACCTATGGCTGTGGTGTGCTGATCAGCACCACATTTCCAGTCGGCACCAATGTCTTCAGCGGCACAAACGTGCTGCAAAATTGCGATCTAATTCGCTGCGGCGGCTACGATCTCGGTTTTGGATGGCGCGCTGCCCTTCAGCTCTGCATGGATCCATACAGCATCTCTGGCATCGAAATCAGCAATCTGGACATAGTGGACAGCATATCCGATGGATTGAACGTGATTGTCGCTGGAACCAATGGCCAGTCTGGGCAACGCACACTCTCCGACACCACCATCAATAAAGTGAACATTCCCGATTACGGACTTGGCGTCAGTGGACGGAATGGTCTTTGGGTGATGAGTGGCGCCCTGGGAAGCATTACGATCAGCAATTCGACGCTGGTTGAGTATCAAAACGGCTCAATGGATTTTTCCATTAACTTTGCGCCCCCGGTGTTGACGGCCGCCACCGCTGCTTCCAATGCTGTCGTTCTCTCATGGCCTTCGCTTTATGCCCACTTTGCTCTCCAGACAAATTCAGATTTTACCACCACAAATTGGCAGCTCGCCGAGTATCAGACTTCCACCAATAGCGGAGTAAAGAGCGTCACTCTCCCATTGCCCGCAAGCAATCTGTTCTTCCGGTTGTGGAATTTCACCCACGGCAGCGTTGAGCCCTAGCCTGCCTTTGGAGAGGCACGATTTCACTTTACCCTTCCGTCACCTTAGCTATGGTATTGACCGCGAGGCGGATGTCTTCGGCAGAAACTATCAGACTCGTCACGGCCCGAATCGTCAAACGGTCGGCGGCTAGTACCAGCACCCCGCGCAATCGGAGCCGCTCAACAACTTCCTGCGCCGACATCCCCGGCAGGCGAAATCGCACCATATTCGTTTCCACTTCAGTTGGCGCAATCTCAAATCCCTTGCAGCGGCTGATCCCCTCAGCCAGCGCTTTGGCGTTGGCATGGTCCTCCGCCAGGCGGGCGCGGTGATTTCGCAGCGCGAACAGGGCGCCCGCGGCGATGATCCCGGCTTGCCGCATCCCGCCGCCAAACATCTTGCGGAAACGCTTGGCGCGCGCCAGCAAAGCCTTTGAACCAGCCAGGGCCGAGCCAACCGGCGCCCCAAGCCCCTTGGAAAAACACACGCTCACCGTGTCGAACGGCGCCGCCCATTGCCTCTCGGCGATGCCCGTCGCCACAGCCGCATTCCAAAGGCGCGCCCCGTCCAGGTGCAATTGAAGTCCATGCCGCCGCGCCGCCCCCGCAACCTCTTCGATCCGCTCCAGGGGCCAGATTTTGCCGCCGCCGCGATTGTGCGTATTCTCGATGCAGACCAGTCGGGTGCAAGGAAAGTGTGAATCCGGTGGGCGCAGAGCGGACTCGACGTCGGCGCCGGAGAACACGCCGCGTTCGCCCTGCAAACAGCGGCACATGACCCCGCTCAACGCCGCCGGACCGCCGCCTTCGTAATAATAGAGGTGTGCGTTCGCCTCCACCAGAATCTCGTCCCCTGGCTCGGTGTGGGATCGGATGGCAAGCTGGTTGGCCATCGTGCCGGAGACCGTAAACAGCGCCGCTTCTTTTCCCAGCAACGCCGCCGTTTCGGTTTCCAATGCCCGCACTGTCGGGTCCTCGCCGAATACGTCGTCGCCCACTTCGGCCGCAGCCATCTCCTCACGCATGGCGGCTGTCGGTTTCGTCATCGTATCACTGCGCAGATCAATGGCGCCGGAAATGTCTTTCGTCATCATTGCCTCCTGAAGCTAACCGCCCCCCGCACTGAGGAAAAGCCCAATTCCCAATATCGGCTTTTCCACGCCTGCTCTTGATTTGATCGCGTTTCTATTCTCCGATAGGTTCGCTGAGATGTTGCTCCATCCATCGGATGTCGCTGGCATCTTTCACCATGGAAGCGTCGGCCTCGGCAGCCGCTACGGCATAGCCTTGGTACTGGACTGGCACGACGGTGCCAGGATTTTGCCATCTGTGAATCTCGGCGTGTCCGTCCGCGAAGGAGAAGCAGCACGCTTTGTTATGATAACCTGCCGGAAGATCGTCCCATCCTCCATCCGCTTCATACAATGAGATGTACATCACGGCGTCGTTAAGCGTGTCCCACTGCTCGTCGGCAAAGACGAACGCCGAGGCTGGCGGGAGCTTCCTCATATCGGATATTTTCAGGTAAAACATCGCGTCCCCACCAGCCTTGTCGGGCCGCCCGGCAGTGCCCGGCCCCATAAAATAATTCATGGCCACACTGCGGACACGCCTGCCCCACCCCAGCGCGGCCTGGGGTGGAGAAAGAAAATTGTCCGCCGGACACAGATAGGTGTTCCGCTGGCTGGCAAAATACTGTGCCAACAAGGCATTGGTGGGGTTCAGTATCAGATCCAAGTTGGTATTGTCCTTGGTGCTCGCGAGCTGGTCCATGAAGCCGCAGACCCAACTCCCGGGCGCTTGTCCCTCTTCGGGACCGTCCTCGTTTTGGTTTGGGACGAGGCGGTCGTTGTTATCATGGGCGTACATGAGCCACGCCAGGGCCAATTCCTTGTTGTTATTTAAGCAATAGACTGCCTGGGCTTGCACCTTCGCTTTGGTCAAGGACGGCAGCAGAAGCGCCGCCAAAATGGCGATAATGGCTATGACCACCAGCAACTCTATCAACGTGAAAGCTGTCTTCCCAGGCTGCGCTAATGATCTTTGCTTCATAATTGACTCGCGGTGGCGGAGGCTGCAAGCGCATCCAGTTCCAAGCTGGTATTGGCGGCTGCTCTTAAAAGTGCTCGCATGAACCGGCACGATTGTCAAGCGCCCTTGCAGATTGAAAACCCGCAAGAGCACAGGACAAAATTCTTCACGAGTTGTGTCGAGTCGTGCCGTTGGCCACCGCGAGGCGGTAGATTTGGCTTCCTCTCCTCCACGCAGTGGAGGAGAGAGTTGGGGAGAGGAGGGGCCTTGCCGTAGGGCGGAACCCCTCTCTCCGGCTCTCTCCCCGCAGGCGGGGAGAGAGAGAAAAAGGCCGCCGTATATGGGGAACATATATATGAAATCTACTCCTTCTCCCGGCACAACAGTTGCCGAGGAAGAAATTTGTCCTGCGCCCGGCCAAGGGGCATTCGCTTCTTAATCTTAATCTTAATCTCTTTCCGTTTGTAAAGAAGAAGATTAGGATTAAGATTATGATTATGATTAAGATTATGAAGTGATGCCAAAGAGGGCTTGAATTCCGCCCGGCTGTGGCGGTAAATTCAGGAAGGGGAACCACCCCCTGATATGCGCAAATGCCTTATGTTCGCATGGCTGGCCGGATTTCTGGCCGCTCCAATCCATGCCCAAATCAACTTGTGGCAATTGGCCCAGGATTCCGCCGGCGTCCACCGCTTCGCGACGCTTTTCTCCGCGCAGGACGTGCTCCACTGTTTGTCCACCGACGCCGGCATTGACGAGGCCATCGCCTGGTGCAAAGCCTCCGGCATCACCCATGTCTTTCTCGAAGCGTTTCGCGACAATTACCAGGCCGAGCGGGAAACCCTCCAGCACGCGCGCGACCGATTCAAGACGGCGGGGTTTCTGGTTTCCGGCTGCGTGACGACGACCGAGCTTGGCAAACCCTCGAGCGGCTGGGGGCCTTTGGTCTGCTGTTACACCGATCAGCGGACCCAGGCGAAACTGCAGGCCGTCTTTGAGTACGCTGCCAGTATGTTTGATGAGATCATGATTGATGATTTTTTCTTCGAGGATTGCAGGTGCGAGGTTTGCGACGCGGCCCGGCAGGCGAAACGCGTCACCGTCGGCGACAAAACCTATCCGGTTGAGAGCGATACCTGGGCGGATTATCATTGCACCTTGATGCTGCATGTGTCCCAGGACCGGGTGCTGGCGCCCGCGAAAAAAGTCAATCCCAAGGTCCGCTTGATCATCAAGTATCCGCAATGGTACGACATGTACCAGGAGCGGGGCTATGACGTGGGGCGCGAAACCGCCGCCTTCGACCGGATTTGGGTTGGAACCGAAACGCGGGACTACACCAATGAAGTGCATTGGGGCGGCACGGTCCAATACGAGGGCTATTTCCTGATGCGATGGCTCGGCGAAATCGGCGGGGACAAGTGCGGGGGCGGTTGGTACGATTGGCTCGGCACGACGGAATCGAACTACGTCGAGCAGGCCCGCCAAACCATTCTGGCTGGCGCGCGGGAAAGCCTGCTTTTCTGTTACGGCGGCCTCAACCCGGCGGCGCAATCCAGATTTCCCAGTTCCATTCCCTGGCCAACCGACACCGGCCAGGCGGACACCGCGGCCCTGCGCGCCAATTTGCCTGAACTGCTCGCCACGGCGCGAGAAGTGCAAAAGAGGCGTCCTCTGGGAATCGCCGCCTACAAACCGATCAACAGTGGAGCCGGCACCGAAGCGCGGGTCTTCGATTTCCTGGGGATGATGGGCCTGCCTCTGGTGCCCTGCCATCAATTCCCGACCAACGCTCCGGCGGCCTTCTTCTCGGTCCATGCCTTTGACGACCCGAACATAGTTGCTGAGATCAATGATTACATCAAGACCGGGCGGCCGGTGTTGATGACGGATATGCTGGCCAAACTGTTATCGCCCCGGCTCAATCTTCCGGCGGCGAACGTCCGGGTGGTGACGCTGCCGCGACCGCCGGATTATTTGCTGGTGCAGCAGCGGGCGCCATTGGACGATTTGCGCGCGCCGCTGCTCAAGGCGCTTCAGGTCAGTTTCAGCGCGCCCGACCAGGTGGCGCTCTATTTGTTCAGCCCCAGCGGCTGGGTCGTCGAGAATTTCAACGACGAGCCGGTCAATGTCCTTTTAAATGGGCAGGTCCTGAAAATCGCCGGGCGCGGTTGGATTTGCCATTGGAATTAGCCATGAAGAGCGCGCGCCGGCCTTTGCGACCGATTTTCGCGGGGCGCCCTCCAAAGGGCCGCGATTTTCCATTCCATTTTTCGTGATTTTTGAATATGGATGTCCTAATCTTTTTTGCATGAAAGCGATTATTCTTCCGAACGGTTTGACGAAAAGAACCGCCGACTGTATTTTGAAGGCAGGCGTCCCAGTCAATAAAAAAGCGGTCATTAAGGCGCTCAAGGACGGAACGCTCTATGTGAACTGCATCCCTCGCCACTACGGCCCCGAGACGCATCTGGAGGTTTGCCGCTGGGCCGGCGTGGCTCCATCCAGCTTGTTGCAGGACTCTTAATTCCCCCACGGCGCCAAGGCTTGCCGGCCTTGGCTTCCCCTCTCAAACTACGCCGCCAAACAGGGCCAGACTCGGCTCTCCCGTTGATGCTCCCTCGGAAGGGGTTTGTCATGTCTGATCCAAGGGACTGGGGAGAACACCCCATAGCGCCGGAACCGCATTCGCCCATAATATACTCATATAAACGACTATGAAGCGTATGGGGTGAATACCCCATAGCGCCGGAACGATACGAGTGTATAATTTCAAGATTAGCCTGATGATCTCGCGCGATGAATTCAAAGGTCTGGCGATCAAGTTGAAAGTTAAACATGGCAAAAGTAGATACAGCCCAATGCGACGTGGGAATTGTTGGTCTGGACGTTTTCAGCCGAAACTTGGCTCTTAATTTCAAGGACCATCAGTTCAAAGTGGCGGTCTGGGATCCGGTCGGCGCCCCGTCGCCGTCCGACAGAATCGCCGGCGCGGCCAGCCTCTCTGAGTTGACTGGCATGCTGCGGGCGCCGCGAACCATTCTGCTTTCCAACGCACAAAACACCTCCACGGACGCCAACATCAATGAGTTAATGCCGTTATTGGGCGATGGAGACGTCTTGGTGGATGCCGGCAATTCCTATTTCAAAGACACCTTGCGGCGAAGCCAGAAGTTGGCCCCCAAATCGGTTGGGTTCATGGCGCTGGGAATCGCCGGGGGCGAAGAAGGGGCGCGTTGGGGTTCCATTTTCACGGCCGGTGGTTCGTACGAATCCCAATTGCGGACGCGCCATTTGTGGGAAGCCATCGCCGCCGAGCACCAAGGCCAGCCCTGCGTAAGTTATGTAGGCTGCGCGGCGGCCGCGCACTTTGTGAACATGGTTCATGCCGGGATCGAGTGCGGACTGGCGCAACTTCTCTCAGAGACTTTCGACTTGACGAAGGCCACATTGCTTCTGACCGACGAGGAAATGAACGACCCCGCGGGGGTGTGGCACTTAGGGGTTCTCAAAGGCCATTTGATGGAGATTTCCGGATGCCTGATCAACCCGGCTCATGGACAGACTGGACGATTGCAACTGGCGGGCAGGCTGGAGAGAGCCAAGACTGATGAAACGGCGAGGTGGATCAAGCAGAGCGCGCGGGAATTGGAATTACAGACGCCGACCATTGATGCCACCATGGCCGTGGAGAGTTCGTCCGCGTGGGAACGACAACGCGCGTTGATCTCCAGTCCCGTGCGGCAATCCAGGGGCCATTTTGGTGACGATGCGGAAAGTGTGCTGGAAGAATTGCACAGGGCGCTCTGGGCTGGAATGATCATCACTTACGCTGAAGGTCTCGCCGTGCTCGACGCGGCCCGGTTCAAGCACGGCTTCCAAATCTATCCCAGTGATATTGTGCGTGTGTGGAAGGGCTGCGCCACCCTGAGCGCGACCGTGTTAGATGATATTTATACAGCGATGCGGGCCACGCCAAACCTGCGCAATGTTTTGGGTGATGAGGACCTCTCCGAAAGGGTCATGGCGCACCAGGAATATCTGCGTCATGCAGTCTGGCGGGCCAACGAGTCGCATACCGTTGTACCCGCGATGCTGGCCGCGGTTGACTACCTGGACTCCACAAGGGAGGCGTGGCTGCCTGCGAATTTAGTCCAAGTCCGCCAGGAAGAACCTCACGAACGAGAGGCGACGCAATTTGGCTTGCGCAGCTACTTGGACTGACAGCAGTGCCGATCCTTTCTCGAGGCAGGCGGACTTCCGCCCGGTCCCTCTCACGGCTGTTCCGGCGGGCGCTCTTTGTGCCAGCCGGTGCTTTGTTCGTAGGCGTGGGCCAATCTCAGGATGGTGGCCTCGCCGAAGGGTTGGCCCAGAATCTGCAATCCAATCGGCAGCTTGGGGTTGGCGGTGAAGCCGCACGGCAGGCTCAGGCCGCAGATGCCGGCCAGATTGCACGAAATCGTGAAAATATCGGACAGATACATCTGCAACGGATCGTCCGCCTTTTCCCCAATTTTGAAGGCGGCCGTCGGAGTGGTCGGGGTGATGATGGCATCCACTTTCTCGAATGCCTCCAAAAAATCCCGTCGAATCAACGTACGGACTTTCTGCGCCCGCAAATAATAGGCATCGTGGTAGCCGCTGCTCAGAACGTAGGCGCCCAGAATAACGCGGCGTTTGACTTCCGCGCCGAATCCAGCCCCGCGCGTTTTGCAATAAAGATCGGTCGGATCAACGCCGTCCACGCGCGCCCCGTAACGAATCCCGTCGAACCGCGCCAGATTGGCGCTGGCCTCGGCGGTGGCCACTATGTAATAAGTGGCCACGGCGTAATCGGTGTGCGGGAGTGATACTTCGACAATCTCCGCGCCCAGCTTCTCGAATTGCTTGACAGCGGCTTGCACCGCCCCGCTGACCTCCGCGCTCAAACCGCCGATCATGTATTCTTTGGGCAGGCCCAATTTAAGGCCTTTGATCGGGACTTCGAGGGCCGCTCCATAATCGGGCACTGGCTCCGGCACGCTGGTGGAATCGCGCGGGTCGTGCCCGCTGATGACGCCCAGCACCGTGGCGGCGTCGCGCACCTCCCGGGCCAAAGGCCCGATTTGGTCGAGTGACGAAGCAAAGGCCACCAGGCCGTATCGCGAAACGCGCCCGTAAGTGGGTTTGAACCCGACGCAACCGCAAAGCGCGGCGGGTTGGCGAATTGAGCCGCCGGTATCGGAGCCAAGCGAGGCGATACATTCGGCGGCGGCGACGGCGGCGGCGGAACCACCGGAAGAACCGCCGGGGATGCGCGTGGCGTCCCACGGATTGCTTGTGACACCGAAGGCGGAGTTCTCGGTGGAACTGCCCATGGCGAACTCGTCCATGTTCAAGCGGCCAAAGACAACGGCGCCGGCTTCTTTCAATTTTTCGACAACGGTGGCGCTGTAGGGCGAGAGGAACGAACCAAGTATCTTGGAGCCGCAGTTAAGCGGTTGATCGCGCACGGCAATGACGTCCTTGATGCCAACGGGAATGCCCAGCATTGGTTTTTGGCCATGTGTCGCGCCGGCGGCCAGGGCCTTGTCGGCGGCCTCGGCCTGCGCCGTGGCGTCGTCGGCGTCGTAACTGAGAAAGGCGTGCAGGCGGCCGTCAATTCGCTGAATCTGTTTGAGGCAGGCGTCCAGAATTTCGCGGGCCGAGACCTCGCGCCGGCCGAGCCGGTCGGCCAATTGTGAAATGGTCATCTGGTTGAGCATGGCCGGGGCGGTCACTCGACGATCTTGGGAACCATGAACAGGCCGTTGGCTTTGGCGGGCGCGTTGCGCAAGGCCTCCTGGTTCGTCAAGGAGGGCCGCACTTCGTCGGGACGCACGACATTGACCATGGGCACGGCGTGGGCGGTCGGCTCGATGCCGGAGACGTCAAGTTGGTTGAGCTTCTCGATATATCCGAGAACATGGGAAAGTTGGACGCCGAATTTTTCCTCTTCCGCCGGCGTCAAGGCGATGCGCGCCAGGCGGGCCACATATTGGACATCGAAGTTGCCGGGCATGAGTCTATGGTTCGTCAAATTTGCGTTTCACGAGGGCCTCGATTTCATCGAGGGCTTGATGGCAATCCTCCCCCTCGCAAATAATCACCAATTTGCTTCCGGGACCGGCGGCCAGCATCATCAGCCCCATGATGCTCTTGCCGTTGACCTGCTCGCCGTCTTTTTCGACCAGGATATTGCAGGCGAAGCGATTGGCCAGTTTGACAAAAAGGGCGGCCGGGCGGGCGTGGATGCCCAGCTTGTTGATCACAACAAGTTCACGTTGCGCGGTCTGTTTGCCGCCTGGCTTCTTTGCGCTGCTCATGCGGAGCTATGTTGTCTGCGGAGGAGAATTTTTGCCATGAAAATGTATGTCCTATCTCAATGATGCGCTAGATTTTATCCGGCCCGGCCATTTGCGCCAGCACCCGGTCATTCAACTCCTTGGCCGGGTTGCGGCCTGCCGCTTTGAGTTTGACATGAAAAGCCGCGACTTCGATCAATCTGGCCAAATCGCGGCCGGGCCGGACCGGAATGATCATGTGGGGGACGGGCACGCCCAGGATTTTGACGAATTGCTGATCCATGCCCAACCGCTCCACGTCTGGCACGTCCTCCCACGGCTTCAAAGTAATGACCAAATCCACGCTCTTCTCGGTGCGGATGCTTCTGACTCCGAACATGTCCGCGACGTTAATGATGCCGATGCCGCGGACCTCCATGTGATTGCGAGTCACCTCGGCGCTCGTGCCGAGGATCTCATGCCCGTCCATCAACGTCACACGAGTGACATCGTCGGCCACCAAACTATAGCCGCGCTCGATCAGGGCCAGCACGCTCTCGCTTTTGCCGATGCCGCTTTCACCGCGGATGATAACGCCGATGCCCAGGATATCCACCATGCTGCCCATGTCGCTGCCGCGCGGGGCGAAAAGCATCTCCAAGGCGAGGGTAGCCAGATTGATGAACTTCATGGTGATCAAGGGCGTCACGAAGATGGGCACGTGGGCCTTTTCCGCCGCCCGGAGAAAGAGTTTGTCCGGGTCAATGCCGCGCGAGAAGATCACGCCGGGGATTTTATAGGAAAACAGGTTCGCGTAGCGCTCGACGCGCTCTTGGTGCGAGAGCGTGCGCAAGAAGCAAGACTCGGCGTTGCCGATGATTTGCAGGCGTTTGTTGGCAAAGTAACGGGTGAAACCGGCCAGGGCCAGGCCCGGACGGTTGACCGTCGGCTCGCGGATGACGCGGTTCAATCCGGTGGCCCCGGCTACCAGTTTCAAGGAGAGGTTTTGGGATTCCCTGGTGTAAAACCGTTCAACTGTAATAGTGTCGCGTTGCATGAGGAGCGGATAGTAAGCGATCTCCCCCGCCGCGTCAGGCGAAAAATCCATGTTCATACGCGCCGCGGGAGGACCGGTTCCAAATCCAGCCAGTCTCACGGCGCGAAGGACGCGTTCGGCAATCTGCTTTCTTGCCCTCGTTAATACTCCTCTGTCTAAAACGCGCCAGAACGGCGGCTGGACCACACAGCGACTGCCATGAAGCTGGCGTCGGGAATCCACTTGCCCAGGGCGCTGCGTTGAGTTAATTTGCAATCCCTTCGGGCGCCAGTTTAGCTCAGTTGGTAGAGCAATGCTTTCGTAAAGCATGGGTCGCCGGTTCAAATCCGGCAACTGGCTCCATGCCTAACTACGTGTGTAGCAACGGTTTGAGAGCGCCGGACTGGCCACTGTCAGTGAAAGTGTCAGTAAATGCGTGTGCGGTCTCACAACTCGCCACTATTTGCCAAAACTCCGCTGAAACTCGCCGAAACTCGCGTTCGTGAACGCGGTCGAAACCGGACTGGTTTCTCGATTCAGAGAATCAACTCATGAAATCGAGATTCATAATGTTCCGACGAGGGAGCGTGTTTTACGCCGAGGAAACGGCGACCGGCAAACAAACGAGCCTGCGCACAAAAGACGAAGCCGAGGCGATCACGCTCCTAAACACCAAAAACGAAGCCACCCGGCAACCGGCCATGAACCTGCAAATCGCCCAGGTCTATTTGCAGCACGCCGACCCGACAATGGCGCAACGGACATGGCAAAACGTCATGGACGCCATGTTCCCGCTCAAGACCGGCCCGACGCAGGCGCGGTGGCAGGCGGCGATGAAGGACAAAGCCTATGACCTCATCCGCAACCGCAGACTCATCGAAACCGCGTCCGAACACTTCTTGCAGGTGTTGAACGCAGGCACGATCTCCACCAACATGTTCTTGCGCCGCCTGCACAACTTCGCCATCGGGATGCACTGGCTGCCCTGGCCGGTGTTGCCCAAGCTGAAATGGCCCGCAGTGGAACACAAGGAGCGGCGAGCCATCACCGCCGATGAACACCGAATCATCATCGAGCGCGAGCACAACCCGGAAACCCGGGCATACTATCAGCTATTATGGCACCTGGGCGGCTCGCAGACCGACATTGCGGAATTGACCGCCGAGGACATAGATTGGAAAGACCGCACCATTTCCTACCACCGGCGCAAGACCGCCGTGCCGGTCGTCATCACTTTCGGCACGGAAGCGGCCAGCGTGTTGGAGTCGCTGCCGAAGTTTGGCCCGTTGTTCCCGCGCATGGCGAGGATAAAAGAAAACCACCGCGCCAAGATGTTCATTAAACGGCTCAAGACAGTGGGCATTACCGGCATATCGCTGCACAGCTACCGTTACGCCTGGGCGGAGCGGGCAAAGACGGTGGGTATGCCCGAACGCTTCGCACAGCAGGCTCTTGGGCACAGTTCCAAAGCCTTCGCGCGTGCCTATTCCAAAAAGGCCAAAGTGATTGTTCCATCGCTGGAAGACTACGAGGCGAAAATCGTGCCGATGCGGGTGGCGGCGGTGGCTTGACGGCAAATCCCCAAACGATTCACGCAATGGGCTTGGTTGGGACAACAGCAACGCCGTCCATCGCGCCTACGCGAAATGCGCTCTGACGAGGATTCCGTCGCTGGAAGATTACGAGAGGAAAGCCGAAGGCTCGGCCATCCATACCAAATTTTGACGCTTACGGATTCCTTACCTATCGGCAGTTAATTCGCATTGTATCATTACTGAAAAGCTGTCACTTCTTGTGACACCTCTCTCATTTGGCAGCGTCAGCATCCATAGCAAGGTGGGGTTATACCCCATAGTGAAGCCGCCCAGACCAGTGGAATAATTACGAGGACACGAATCTATTTTGAAGTCAATTATTACCCAGAAAAGCAACCTGACGTTGATGAAATCATCCAGTGACGAGCTTGTGCCAACAGCAGGTAAGGTCATTTACACCTGCCCGATGCACCCGGAAGTTCAACAGGATCATCCGGGGAATTGCCCGAAGTGCGGCATGACGTTGGAGCCGAAAACCGTGTCAGCGGTCGATGCAAGAAACCCCGAACTCAACGACATGACACACCGGTTCTGGATTGGCGGGGCGCTCGCTCTGCCAGTCTTCCTGCTCGCGATGGCACACTTGATTCCCGCGTTGGGTCACGAAGGATGGGTAATGGGTGACACGTCACGCTGGATTCAATTCCTTCTCTCAACACCAGTCGTGCTCTGGGCGGGCTGGCCATTCATTAAACGCGGCTGGCATTCACTCGTCACCTGGCAGTTGAATATGTTCACGCTCATCGCCATTGGCGTTGGCACGGCCTATCTGTTTAGCTCAGTGGTAATGCTCATGCCGGGTGCATTTCCAATTTCTTTCGCACACGATGGCAAAGTTGGAATTTATTTCGAGGCGGCGGCGGTGATTATTGTGCTCGTATTACTTGGTCAGGTGCTCGAATTGCGGGCGCGAAGCAAAACCGGCAGCGCCATCCGTGCTTTGTTGAACCTGGCACCCAAAACCGCGCATTTGGTACAAGATGGCGAAGAACGCGACGTGCCGCTCGAATCTGTTCAAACCGGAGCGAAATTGCGCGTCCGTCCCGGCGAAAATATTCCAGTGGATGGCGTCATGCTTGACGGCAAAACCTCGATTGACGAATCCATGATCTCCGGCGAGCCGATTCCAGTGGAGAAAAACCTCGGCGACAAAGTGACCGGCGGCACGCTCAACACCACCGGCAGTTTTCTCATCCAAGCCGAACACGTTGGCAGCGAGACCGTGCTCGCGCACATTGTTAAGATGGTTGCCGACGCGCAACGCAGCCGAGCGCCAATTCAGGCGATGGCCGACAAAGTATCCGGCTACTTCGTTCCGGCAGTGCTGGCCTGTGCCGTGTTGACTTTCATCGTCTGGGCTTTAGTCGGCCCAGAACCGCGCTTTGCTCACGCCATCGTCAACGCGGTCGCCGTGCTCATCATCGCGTGTCCGTGCGCGCTCGGACTCGCCACGCCGATGTCCGTCATGGTCGGCATCGGACGCGGCGCACAGGCGGGCGTACTCATCCGCAACGCCGAAGCGATGGAAGTAATGGAGAAAGTCACCACCCTAGTCGTGGATAAAACTGGCACGCTTACCGAAGGGAAGCCACGACTCACGCAAATCCTTCCCGTCAATGGTGTCAGTGAGGATGAATTGTTGCTCGCTGCCGCATCGGTTGAGCAGGACAGTGAACACCCACTGGCTGCGGCAATTGTGCAAGGCGTAAAAGACCGGGGCGTGAAACTGCAAAGCGTGGCGGACTTTACTTCCGTCACGGGTGGCGGAGTCTTTGGAAAAATAGGTGGGCGTGAAGTCGCTATTGGCAAACTTAAATTCCTCCAGGAACGCGGGGTTGCAGACATGGGAGGCATCGAACCCAAGGCAACGGCGTTGCAGGTGGAAGGGCAGACGGCAATGTTCGTCGCCATTAATGGAAAGGCCGCCGGAATTCTTACGGTATCCGATCCCATCAAGGCATCCACTCCCGAAGCCATCGCGCAACTTCACAAGCTTGGTTTGAAAATTATCATGCTAACCGGCGACAATGAACGCACCGCAAACTCCGTCGCCAAAACACTCGGACTCGATCAAGTGGAAGCGGGCGTTGAACCACAGCAAAAGCATGAACGCATCCAGCAATTACGACAACAAGGCCAGATCGTGGCGATGGCAGGCGACGGTATCAATGACGCACCCGCGCTCGCCGCTGCCAACGTCGGTATCGCAATGGGGACCGGCACGGATGTGGCAATGGAAAGCGCGGGAATTACGCTCGTTAAAGGCGACTTGCGCGGCATAGTCAAGGCCATCACCTTGAGCCGTTCGATGATGCGAAACATTAGGCAAAACCTTTTTTTTGCCTTCGCCTATAACGCGATAGGAATTCCTGTCGCGGCAGGCTTGCTCTATCCATTTTTCGGCATTCTCCTTAGTCCCGTTATCGCGGGCGCGGCAATGAGCTTGAGTTCCGTATCCGTCATTGGTAACGCACTCCGGCTACGAAAGGCGAAACTGTGAACAAAGAATGTTGCCGTCACACCCATGAGAGCGACAGATGAACCGTCTAAATTCGATGAACAATCGGCTTGAAATGCACTTGCGAAACTGGCGATCTGAATCGGTGACAAAGTCTTAGGTCAACCGCCACCTGAATAACCATGCGGCGACGGAAAGGGTCACCAAACCAATGGCTGCGAGCGGTAAAAAATCAGAGAGGAGCTGGGCGAAACCGGCGCCCTCCAGATAAACCCGTTTAGTGAGGTCAAGGGAGTAACGAAGAGGATTGATGACCATGACGGATTGAAGGAATTCCGGCATGCTGTTGAAAGGCGTGGTCAGGCCGGAAAGGAGGGCAAACGGCAATATTAGGATGAAAGCGAAAAGCATTGCCTGCTGCATGGTCGCTGCGATGGAGGAAACGAAAAGGCCGAGGCCGACTGCGGCCATCAGGAACAGAGTGAGGCCGGCATACAGGACGACAAAGGAACCGACGAAGGGAATGTGAAACCAAAACTGCGCGAGCAGTAAAATAGTAGTCGCTTGAGCCAGGCCGATGACCATGTTGGGAACGGCCTTTCCTATCATGATCTCGAATGGGCGAAACGGAGTGACGAGCAGTTGGTCGAATGTTCCCTGCTCGCGCTCGCGGGCCACGGACATGGCCGTGAGCATCATCGTCCCCATCATCGTCAGCGTGCCAATCAGGCTCGGGACCATGCTCCAGCGCGAATCCAGGTTGGGATTATACCATGAGCGGGTGACGATTTGAATGATCGGACCGGGCTGACCGTGGCTGGATCGCCAGTCAGCGTTGAAATCTTCGACCACGCTCTCGACATATCCCATAGCCGTGCCCGCGGTGTTGGAATTGCGGCCGTCGGCGGTCACCTGGACCTGTGCGGGTTCACCGGCGAGCAAGTGTCGCTCGAAATCCTGATCGATTCGGATGACGAGAAGTACGCGGCGGCTGTCGATCCAAGTGGAAATTTCCATGACCCGCACGAGATCAGCCTGCCGCCGAAAAATGCCGGATCCATCCAGACGGGAGAGAAATGCAGTCGAGGCTGCGCTATGGCTCTCGTCAAAGACGGCGTAGGGAATGGAATTGAGGTCAAAGCTGGCGGCGTATCCAAAAATCAGGCATTGTAGCATTGGCGGCAGAAAGATGATGAAACGGCTGCGAGGATCCTTGAGGACGGCGAGAAATTCCTTCTGGATCAATGCGAGGATGCGAAGAAGGGAGGAGCGCATGCGTTTGCCTCAGGAAAGCTGCTTACGGGTGGCCAGCCGGGTTAAGACCAACAGCGTCGCGGCCATCGCCGCCAGAACCCCCAGGTTCGGCCAGATCACGCTTCCGACGTCACCGGCAAGATACAGAGTTTGCATAAGCGCCACCGCGTATCTCGCCGGCATGGCGTAGGTGATTCCCTGAATGAAAACTGGCATACTGCGCAGGTCGTAAAGAAAACCCGAGAGCATCATCGCCGGCATAAGAGTTAGTGTCATAGCTAGCTGGCTGGCCAGGAACTGGCTCTTGACTAAAGTCGATAGGAGCAGCCCTATGGCCAAAGCGACCAGAAGGTATATCACCGAGGCGAGACAGAGCAGGAAAAGGGAACCACGCATAGGGACATGGAAAAGAAATTGGCCGGCCAGCATGCAGAGCAAGAAACCGAACATTCCCAATCCGAAGTAGGGGATAAGCTTACTGATGAGAAACTCCCCCGGTCGCATGGGAGTGACGAAAAGAGCCTCAAGCGTTCCCCGTTCCCATTCCCGGGCGACCACCATGGCGGTGAGGAACGCTCCGATGATCGTCATGACCAGGACAATCAGGCCCGGGACAATGAAATAATGACTGTCGTTACTGACGTTGAACCACATCCTGTCAACAGTAATTACAGGGCCGGTGGACGCGGCGCCGTCTGATCCAGCCTGCGCCGCGCTCCATAGGGCGACCACCCCCTGGGCATAGCCTTGCATGATGCGCGCCTGGTTTGCGTCCGTGCCATTGACCAGAATCTGGACTTCTGCCCCGCCCAAATGCCAGCGCCGGGTAAAATCGGGCTGGATGCGCAGCACTCCATCCACCGTTCGATTGAGCATCTGCACATTCGCTTCTACCATCGAGTGAACCACCGTCACCCGGAAATACGGCGAAAGCCGGAAAGCGCCAATGAGTGCCGTGCTGTCTGAGGAGTCGTCTTCGTCAACGACTGCGACGGAAACGTGGTTGATATCGAGCGAGAGACCGTACCCGAAGAGTAAAATCATCAGCAACGGCACGACACAGCCAATGGCGATGCTGCTAGGATCGCGGATGACTTGCCGCGTTTCCTTGAGTGTCAGGGCCCGGATTCGCCGCAATTTTGCCAGCCAATCCTTCATGACGTTCCCTCCCCGGATTTGCCTGCCTGCTGGCCACGCGCCTTCAAAACAATGGCGATGAAGGCGTCCTCCATCGTCGCTTTATGGCCTGCGTCGGCTGGCGCGTGGGCGCGGAGTTCCGCCGGGCTGCCTTGAGCCAGTACTTTTCCCTTGTCGAGGATTGCGGCCCGATCGCAATACTCGGCCTCAGCCATCAAATGGGTGGTCACGATCACCGTTACCCCGTTTGTGGCAAGCGCCGTGATCCGCTGCCAGAATTCGCGGCGGGCGAAGGGGTCGGCGCCGCTGGTCGGTTCATCCAGGAAAAGAATCTCGGGCCGATGAAGGAGGGCGGCCGCCATGGCGAGGCGTTGCTTGAATCCTCCCGGCAATTGCTCGCTGGGCAGGTGAACGAAGGGTTCGAGATTGAATTGGCTCATGGCCCACGCGAGCCGTTCGCGTTTTTTGCCGCCGCCAAGACCGTAGGCTCGCGCGAAAAAATCCAGGTTCTCACCGACCGTCAGTTGCCCATAGAGCGAAAACTTTTGCGCCACGTAGCCCAGATGCTGCCGGGCCGAGGCGCTGGCCTGGCGCACATCAACTCCTGCAACCGTCAATGTGCCTCCCGAGGGGGGCAAGAGCCCGCAGAGCATGCGGAACGTCGTGGTCTTACCCGCTCCGTTCGGTCCGAGCAGACCAAAAATCTCTCCTCGCTTCACGCTGAAATTCACGTGGTCAACGGCGACAAATTTCCCGAAACTCCGATTGAGATCGTGGACTTCAACCACGGTGCCGTCCCGGGCGCTATCGGCAGCAGGTTTTTCCGGGCGGCTCTCTTCTGTGCGGGTCGGATTGGCTTTTGCTCGTCCCGCCCCTTGCAAAAGCACCATGAATCCATCCTCGAACCGAGGAGGCGTCGGCTGGGCTGCCGCACCGGCGAACATGCGGGGCCCGGATCGGCCCGATTCGGCATTGCTGACGAGTCGTATTTGCCCGCCCTCTGGCACGGCATCAACGATGCCGGGCTCATCGAGAAGCCGAGCTTGGAAATCCCGTGGTTTCATTCCTTCCGGCGGTTGCGAGAGAAAGGTGCGGCCCAACGCCCAACTGCTCACATCCGCCGGCGGCCCTTCCGCCAGCTTTTTCCCCTCATTCAAAACCAGGACGCTTTCACACGCGTCCGCTTCATCAAGAAAACTGCTGCTGATTAAGACCGTCATACCCTCTTTGACCAGTTTACGGATGATCTCCCATAGCTCCCTGCGGGAGAGCGGATCGACCCCGACGGTCGGCTCGTCCAAGAGCAGCAATTCCGGGGAACGGACGAGAGTGCAGGCCAGGCCGAGCTTTTGTTTCATCCCGCCGGAAAGTTTTCCGGCCAGCCGTTTTTGAAATGGGTCTAAGCCGGTCATTTCCATCAGGCGGGTGTATTGCGTCCGCTTTTCTTCGGTCGTGACCCCGTGCAAGTCAGCGTAAAGGTCCAGATTTTCCAGGATCGTCAGATCGTCATACAGTCCAAATTTCTGCGGCATATAAGAAATCCGTGACTGGATCGCTTGGGGATTCTTGGCCGCGTCGATTCCAAGTACGGTCACGATGCCGCCATCGACTTTCATTAGCCCCGCCAGGAGGCGGATCAGAGTTGTCTTGCCTGCTCCGTCCGGTCCGACCAAGGCGGCAAGTCCGCCCTTGACGACGGAAAAAGAAATGTTGTCGAGCGCAAGCACCGTTTCTCCAGTCTCGCGGCGAAAGGACTTGCGAACGCCATCCAAACGCAGTGCGGGAGAGGAAGCGGGCGTTGTCATGGCGATGGAGCCGCTGAGAGCGCCTTCGCCGACGCCCGCGTCAGCGTCTCCCATCCGCCGCCCAGCGCCTTATAGAGGGCGATGAGATCGAGCGAAACCGCCTGATCGCTGACCGCCAATTGGTCTTCGGATTGGTAGAGCGAGCGTTGGGCATCAAGGACGTCGAGGTAATTGACGCGTCCTTTGGCGTAGAGACCATCGGCCATATCCAGCGAGCGCCGGTTTTCGGCGACCTCGTCAGCGAGCGCCTGGCGTCGGTTCTGTTCCTGTGCATAAGTCACGACGGCGTTCTCCGCCTCTTGCAGCGAAATCAAAACGACTTTCTCATATGTCGCCAGCGCGGCCTCTTGAACGGCGGTTTGCGTTCGCACTTCCGCGCGCACCCGGCCGAAATCGAGCGCCCGCCATTGCAGACTCGGGCCAAGCGACCAGAAAAGGCTGCCGGGCTTGAACGCTTGGGCAAGGGTGACACTTTCACTCCCTACATCCCCGGTGAGGGAGAGCTTGGGAAACCAGTCCGATTTCGCCACTCCAATGCGGGCGGTCTCGGCCGCTAGTTGCCGTTCGGCCTGGCGAACATCTGGACGACGGCGGAGAAGATCGGAGGGAAGCCCGATCGGAACTTCCGGGGGAGTCGGTGGCACCGGCATGGTCGGAGAAAGTTCAGTCACCAGCTCGCCCGGCTTCTGGCCGAGCAGGACCGCCATACCATACATGGCGCTTCGCACGGTGGTATTGAGAGGCGGAATTGCGGCCCGTATGCCCGCAAGCAAGGCCGCCGCCCGTGTGACATCAATCTCGTTCGCAACCCCAGTTTGAAAGCGGGCGCGCGTGAGTTCCAAAGCTTCCTCCTGAAGTTTGAGGTTTCGCCGCGCGATTTCCAATCGATATTGTCCGCCTCTCAATTCGACATAAGTTCTCGCGACCTCGGCCAGCAAGCTTACCATCGCGTCGTTTCGAGCTTCGATCGTTCCTTCCCATTCCGCAGTGGCCGCTTCCAGCGCACGGCGCTTGCCGCCGAAAAGGTCGATTTCCCATGAGGCGTCGAAACCAGCTTGATAAACGTTGTATTCGAAGGGGAAGTTCGGCGGTAACGGCAGTGCTCCAATGAGCGGCTGGTTCTCGCTCTGTCGTTGTCTGGCATAAGAAGCGGACGCATCAACTGACGGCATAAAATCGGCCGCGCTCCTTTCCCGCACGGCCCGCGCTTGTCGCAGCCGGGCTTCCGCCACGCGCAAATCCAGATTTGATCGCGCCGCCCGCTGGATAAGGGAATCAAGTTCAGCATCGTTGAATGACTTCCACCAAGTCGAACCTGCGGTCGCGCCGTTGGTCAGCCCGTTTGCCATCGGCGAGCTCCAGGCGACCGGAGAATGGGCGGCAGGGGGGTGATAATCAGGGCCGACGGCGCAGCCACCGACACCAACCATGCCAGCTACTGTCATGCTCCTGAGAATTTTTGTCCACGACATTTGCTCGATACCTTTCCTATGGTTGGCTCCGGGCAGGCGGATTTAATTCAAGGGACACGGTCGCTGGCATACCCAGCCGCAATTCGTCCTGGGGGTCCTGCACGAAAACGCGAATTTCATAGACCAGGCTGGAGCGTAGCTCCACTGTCTCGACGGCCTTAGGCGTGAATTCGGCGACAGAAGAAATGAAACCGACCCACCCAGAAAAGGGCCGGCCAGGAAAACTGTCCGCAGTGATCGACGCTTTCATCCCTGGATGAATCTTCCCCAAGTCGGGATCGGAAACATAGGCTCTAACCCACTTTGGATCGGTAATGGCCAGATTGAAAACCGGCCTCTGGGGGGTTATCATCTCGCCAGGCTCCAAGAGCCTGGAGCGCACCACGGCATCGCGCGGGGAAACGAGTTCGGCGTCAGCCAATTTCTGGTGCAAGAGATCAACTTGGGCTTGATCGGCGCGCAGTTGTGCTTCCCCTTGGGCGATGTCCTCCGCTCTTGGTCCTATTGTGGACAGATCGAGACCTTTTTGCGCCACCTCGAACCGCGCCCGTGCCGTGTCCAAAGCGGCTTTGGCGTTATCGAGATCTTGTTGACTAATGGCCCGGCCAGTCGTTAGCTTTGATAATGCCTTCAGCCGACTCCATTGCTGCTCGGCATTGACCAGATCCGCTTTGGCCGACGCGACATTGGCTTGGGACTGTGCGATTTCCTCCGGGCGACTGCCATGATGCAGTTTTTGCACTATGGCCTGTTGAGTCTCCATCTCGGCTTCCACCTCCGCCGCTTGCGGCTTGAGCCGGCTCGTGTCCAACCGAGCCAGAGTTTGTCCGCGCGTCACCTTGTCCCCTTCTTGGACCAACACCTCAGCGATGCGCTCGCTATTGTTGAAAGCCAGTTCGACTTGGCGCAGATCGACATTCCCATACAAGACCAATCGGGTCTGGTCTTTTTTCGAGTTTCCCCACGACCGCCCAAGTCCGAAGCCAATCGCGAGGACTGCTACGACTGCCAATACGAGGAGTCCCGCGACCAAGACTTTCTTCTTCAACGACGGCGGAGCGGTTTTGGTTTCAGATTTTGCTTCGGCTTTAGCTCCGGGCTTAACCTCGGCTTTGGTTTCAGGTTTAGTCTCCGTTTTGGCTCCGGGCTTCGGCTCGGCTTTGGCCTGATCTTCTTGGATTTCTCGCTTCGCCTGCTCCCAGTCCTGAACTGCCGGATCGCTCTGGCTGCCTCGCTCCTCATGGATTTCATAGGCTCGCTTAGCGATCTGCGGCGTCAAATCGGACGGGGGCATCACTTTGCCTTCAGGCGTAGGTTCCGCTTTGGCTTCAGGCTGATGCTCGGTCTCATCCATAAGTGAATTTTGGGCTTAATCTCTGTTTTAGCCTCTGGCTGCGAAATGATACCTGACTGGCTAGGTGAGCGGCATGGGGTATTCACCCCATGCCAATTGGTCGTGGGCAGCAATACGCACCTGCGCATAAGGAAGCAATATGGAGTTTCGGAATGGCTCCATTCTGCGGGGATTCCATGGTCGTTATCCTCAATAAGTCATTTGTTTCTTTATAGCACCAATAGCAACCCATATTTTGATTTACATCAAATCTGCTGGGTGAAAGACAAAACAAATCTAGGCCCGCAGCGTTCACAATCATCCGCACTTTCGGTCCAAGGGCGGCGGCGAACTAGATCGCGCCGCCCTGGATGCGGTCAAAACGCCGTTGCCATTATCAAAGCAATGCTGGATGAATCCGGCAATGTTAGCCTCCAAAGGACTAAATATGAAGCCTTTGAAAATAGATTGCGCCGTTAAAAATTGGAAAGCCCTGCTCAAGAGAAATCTCCAAGATGGAATCGAAGTGACCTTGGATAATTTTTATTACACGGAGAACGGTCAGTTTTGTGAACTGCTCGCCCTTTCTCATTCGATGCATTTTCGACTTGACGTGCGAACCAAAGCCGGACATTTCACCAAACGTCCGTCGGCCACTTGAAACAAGATTACGCCGCCTTGGATTCGGCGAGGAGCGGGGTCACGCCGTTCCGCGAACCATTCCGGGAGTGGCTTTTCTGGCGCATGTTTCTTTTGTGCCAGGCTTAGGGTTGTTTATCAGCCAGCAACTTGCCCACTTAATGAATGGGGATATTACAGTAAAAAGCACGCTAGGTGATGGTTCGCGGTTTATTGTGACTCTGCCGCTGATGGAAGCCAAAGAATTACCAGCCATGGCTTGCCAAGAATCCCGCTACATTGTTCATTTCTTCTTCTCTACGCCATCCAGATAATCAGCCCACCATTGCATCATCTTGCGGCGGCTCCGGCAGGTGTTGCGCATGGCTCCCGCTAGAGTTTGTGTTTAGAAACGTGTGAGACCACTACAAAAGTCAAAAAAACGGCATTTTCTTACACACTGGCTTACACATGCACATTTTACAGAGGAAATTTCTCAGTATTGTCAAATAGACATAAAATACAGCCGTAAACAGGGAATCTAAATGGAAAAACGAAGAACGGCGAAAACCACGAGTAAAATCAGCCATATTCTGATTGACTGAGCCTGAAAATGCCCTTACACATAGCTTACACATTTTTGGGCAGTTTTAAGGGTTTTTTTGGGAAGGGGGGGATGCCTATGCCGGAACATCACACGCTCATGGGCGGAAAACTCCACGTTTACCGCCGGGGAAACAGCAGTCATTGGCAGTGCGCAACGTATCTTGCAGGCAAGAACTGGCGCGTCTCGACGAAGGAGGCGAGCCTATCCCATGCGAAGGACTTCGCCGAGGACTGGTTTCTTGAACTCAGAGGCAAGAACCGGGCAGGCGGGCTTAAAGTCGGCAGGACGTTCAAGCACGCAGCCGACCAGTTCCTACTTGAGTATGAGACCATCACCGCCGGAGAGCGCAGCCCGCAATATGTCAGAATCATTCACGGAATGCTCCGAGTCCACTTGCCGCCTTTTTTTGGTGACAAGGTAGTGTCAGAAATTACGCCCGGTCTGGTGCAGGAATACCGCATCCACCGCATGACTTCGCGGATTGACCCAAAGACGGACGAACCCAAGCGCCCGGCGCGAGGCACCATCCGCATGGAAGTTGTCACCTTGCGGCAGGTGCTCAAAGCCGCCTACCGGCATGGCTGGCTGCCATTCCTGCCGGACTTGTCCGCGCCCTACAAGGCGTCGGGTAAAATCTCGCACCGGGCGTGGTTCACGCCGGACGAATACAAACGACTTTACAAAGCGACGCGGGAGAAAGCGAAAAGCGTGAAAAGTCCTTATCGGAAGTGGCTGCGAGAGCAATTCCACGATTACGTTCTGTTCATGGCCAATACAGGCTTGAGGCCGGACGAGTCCGCCGCCTCGAATTTCGAGACGTTGCCATCGTGACCGATGAAGCAACGGGCGAACGCATCCTCGAAATCGAAGTGCGCGGCAAGCGGGGTGTCGGTTACTGCAAAAGCATGACCGGCGCAGTCATGCCCTTTGAGCGGTTGCGGAAGCGCAACAAGCCAAAGGAGACCGACACGATTTTTGGGCCAACGAATTGTGATTTGCTCAACGCCATCCTCACCGAGCTTAATTTGAAATTCGACCGTGACGGCAACCGCCGCACGGCCTACAGCCTCAGACACACCTACATCTGTATGCGCCTGATGGAAGGGGCCGACATTTATCAGGTCGCCAAGAATTGTCGCACGAGCGTCGAAATGATTGAGACGTTTTACGCATCACACATCAAGAACACGCTGGACGCGGCAGCGATCAACGTGCGGAGGCCAAAGCCAGCAAAGAAAAGTGGCAAGGTCGCACCATCGCCTAACGGCGACGGCGGCGACAGGCGGTGACGAATACTGCGAGCGCGGCAGCGAGCCGGGCGAGAGCATCAATCAGCAAAGTGAAATCAATCGTTGTCATGGTCTTTCTCCTCGTTTTCGTCGGCCTTAATTGGCCTGACGTGGACGGGGCCGCAAGCCGGTGAAGAAGGCACAGCGGGAAGGGCCGTGCAACGCTGCGCCAGCGGGGCGAAGCTGCACAAGCGCCAGCGCGGAAGCAAGCAGCCTTGGACTCTGTGCGCCACCGGCTAAAACCGTCACGGTCAGCGCCCAATTGTTGCGCAACGGCCAGTGCAACGTCACCGAAGCTGCGATGGCCGTGGGATACAACAGTTTGAGCCATTTCAGCAGCACATTTCATGAAACCTACGGCTGTTGTCCTGGGTTGTATCCTCTTAAAACTCCGGCGCAACAATCAAGCGCGCCCAGGGGAAAACCGGATGCCGAACCATGACCGACGCTCACGGAGTTAATGTCCAGTTTGCCTGGTCGGCCCGATTGCACCAATGGCGCATGTCCTGCATTTGTTGCAGATTGAAGCTTTCGGCGTGTCCATCCAGCAAAGCCGCAGCGGAGTGATTATTGAACCGAGGCGCGACAAATCCCCATTGTTGGGGAGTCAAAGACGCCGTGTATGACGGACTCCACTGGCGAGAGGTCAAGTATGGCGGCGTGACCTGATAATAGCCTTGCGCATTGTTCCCCGTGACATCGGAGCAGGCCGACATGAACACCATTAAACTGGATGGATGGATGGCTTGAAGCACTTTCGTTAAAACGGTCCCGTCTCCAAATTTGGTGTTGGCTGTGGCGGTGGGAAATTCGGTTTGATTGCCGCCAATGAAATACGAATTGATTCCCAACGACGGGAATAGGCTGACGGAATAGTCGTAGCCGGAGGGATCGCTAGCCTGCAGGTTGTCCAGCAACGCTCGATTAACGCCAGAATAGATTAACTTCATCGAACCGGACAAATACGGAACAATTCGCCAAGGATAACGCGCATTCTCGGGAAAAAAGAGCGGCTGATTCTGGCTGTCCACCGCCGTCGAACTCGCAAAATAACCGGGGAACATAGCCCCGTTCCAGTCGTCCCCGTACATCTGCACGGCCAGCATCAATTGTCTCCCAGCGGAAATCTCCTCGATCATTCTGGCTTGGTTTTTGGCCGAACTAAGCGCGGGCAGAAGCAGCGCGGCGAGGATCGCAATGATGGCTATGACCGCCAGCAATTCTATCAGGGTGAAGGCCGCCGCGGCTTTTGCGCGAGGCGTTCTCATTGCACGCCGATTTTGTAGAAGCGCTGCTGGCCGCTCGGGTTGGTGTAACGCCAGATGGCGTACACGGGGGCCGGATAGACGAGGTTGGTTCCTGTCTTTGACAGCCAATCGGAAGTGTCAACCAGCGTTGGGTTGGCTGCGGTTTGCCAGTTCTTGAGGTCATCCGACCACAGAATCTTGTATTGGCGATCCGGCGCAAAGGTGAAGTGAATTTCGACACCATTGGTCGAGTCATTGACAGACAGAATTTGGAGATCGGTCGCAGGGTTTGTAGGGTCAACGCCGGCCACATATTTCGCCAGATTGCTCACGCCATCGCCATCCGAACTATTTGTTGCGCCCGCGCCCAACGAGCCAAAGTAGAATTGCTCCCAATCGTCCGGAAAGCCGTCTCGATCCAAATCCAGATTGGGACGAACCACCGTCCCTTGAATATCAAGCAAAGGAAATTGATTAGTGTCGGCTAAGGCATTGTAAATGGTGTAAAAGTCCGGGTAATTGGGCGTTTCCTGGCTTCCATCAACCAACGAACTGGCGACCAAGCTCAAATTCCCCTGGTTCAGGCTCTGCTGGACGTAGCTATAGATCAGCGGATCGTTTAGATTAAGATCGAATGTAATTTGTGTGCCAACAGGAGTAAGTTGTTCTGGCGCGACATTGGTTGTGCTACCAATGGCGAATGGAGCTACCTCAAATGGATTGGGTATCTCATTTGTCCCATCGTCCCCACGTTATCAGAGACATCCACCAGCAGACCATTCGTGTTGTAGCACGCGGCGAAGACGATTCGATTGCTGTAGTCGCTGGGATTGTTTGGGTCGGCGAAGAACGGGCCATTGCCATCCTGCGGGTAATTGGTCGCGGCATAAGCTGTATAAACGCCGTCTCCATTGGTGAAGCCGCCGCGAAATCCCGCGCCGTAAAGCTCGACCGGGCTGTTGTCCACGCTTGGTGGCAAATAACTGGGGTCGTTGGTAAGAAAATAAGTGCGATAATCGCGCAGGACGCCGTCGTAGGGCCATTGCATGTCGGCATCAAGAGTCAGGGTCACCCGGACGGAGCGAACGAGGTAATTCTCTGCGCCTTGTCCGGCAGGGATGCTGTTGCTGGTGTTCCAGCCGACAAGATACTGGCCGTCCCGAGTGTCAAAATAATAATCGTTCGGATTTTCGCCAAAAGCCCCGGTGTAGCCGAAAGCCGCGAAAATCGGCGCGGTCGCGAACTGGCCCGGATTAAACGGATACATCCACTGGGCGACGTTGGCGATGGCGGAATGCACGCCGAACGCCCCTGCGCCTGGAAGCGAGCCGACGTCCAGCATGGCCCTCCCCAAATCGACGTGCGCCGCCGCCCCGTTGAACAGGATGGCAAAATTGGTGATGCCATTGCCCGATGGCAAATCCCATTGCCATAAGGCGATGACGTCTGCGCTTGAAGCCCCTCCGACACCCGGAGTTCCTGTATAATAAAATTGTTCCTTTGTCACCGGGGAGAGGATTTCCTGTCCCGAGCCGTTGGTGTAGATCAGCACCACTGAACCATAATCCAACTGATAGCCGGTCGTCTCAGTTTGAAAGAGGACGTTGGCGATGCCTTGGGGAAAACTATTCGTGTTTGAAACCGAATAGTTCAAAACGAAGCTGCCTATGGCACCGCCCGTATAGATGCCACCGCTGACTATCTGCGCTTTATTCGTCCCTTGTGTGATGGAGGCGCTGGCCAGGGCAAGGCCGCCCGGAGCGTTGGTCGGCGCATAGTTTGGGGCGCCGTAGGCTACGGTGAATGAGTTGCTCCAAAAGGCGGATTCGGAGCCGCTCTGGCCGCGGTAATAAGGCGTGTAAAAATCGGAAATGGGCGCAGCGGCGTTCTGAGCGAAAGCTGCGCCGTCGGCGAACAAACCAAATGCGAGGGCGCAACAGGCAACACTGATTTTTGAACGATTCGTCTTCATGTTAAAATTATTTCTTCTTCAGCACAATTACTGATCGTTGACCAGTAAACAGGAACTTCCGTTTGGGCGCTTCCCGCAGGTTGCCCAAGATTTGCGGAGTCTTGCTATTTGCGATGGGACTCTAGCGGTTACAGCGCCGCCAGTGAACCGCTCCACCGGCTGGCGCTTCCACTGCATTCCGTTGCGGCGTCCCGAATCGTCGGAGACAGGCTTTGCCCCGCGTCCTGAGAGCGGCGGCTTTCGCTCCGGCTTCGCGCCCCGCTGCCCTACCGCTGCGCTCCACAAAACCGCCGCCCTCACGCCGCCCCGGATTCGAGCTTGTCACTCAGCCGGAAAACCGCTGCGGCTTTCCGGCTGAGAGACAAGGGTGCGCGACCCCGCGCCCCTTTTGGTGATGTTTTCAAATCCGTTTTTTGCACCGTTCTCCTGCCTATCGCCCTCACCAGCCTGCTGATCGAGCCGGGGGCCGGGCGCGGTTCCTCCTGAAGGCGACCTCCGCTGGCCGCCCGGCTCGGCAGGCTTTTTCGGTTGAAGGGCGATAGGCCGAGAACGCACAGAGCAAAAAAAAAGATTATGAAAACAAAAATACAAAAAAATTCAGAGCTCCAGAACCGGACCGCACAGCGCATCGAAAACAAGGCAGAGTTGCCGAAGATTGACTTGAACCTCAGAAATCAAAACCGGGCATACTGCGTGTGAACTTGCAAAAAATTCCCGGCATAATGGCCGCGCCCCCGCGTTTCCAGAAGCACGTGCAAACCATTCTTGACTGGATTGCTTCTGTGCCAGGCGCAGTGCAGCCGGCTCTTCTCCTGCGCCAGGGCCGGCGCATCCTCGTAGTCAACGCCCCAGGCCACGCTTTGCGAGTAATCCCGGTCGCCATCATTCGCCAAAATAAACCGCGCCCGCCGCGAAAAGGGCATCGGCAGATAACACATGTAACAACCGTGGTTGATTTGCATCAACGCGGATTGATATTCGATGGTCTTGCCGCCCATGGCGCCGAAAAAATCAGAGAGCGGCGTCAGGACGCTCGGTTCTGTGTCGTCGTCCCAAAACACTTTCAACACCAGCCCCGGATACCAATGCGCCTGGGTGTCATCTGTGATATAGAAGTAAGTCACCTTGCCGGGGCCTTTCAGGTCGGCCAACACCGTCTCTTTGCCTTTGGGCGCCTCCAACTGGCGATACTCCAGATGGTTGCGCGAGACGCCATCGGTGATCCGGTAGAAGTCCTGGCCGGGTTGGGCCTGGCAAAGTAGCGTGGCCTTGAGCAGCGCCACCTCAAGGGCGCCGATGATGCAAAGGAGTTTGAGGTGCCTCATTTTGAATTGGAATGCGCTCATACGTCCAAAAAGTTCAACGACGAAAACTGAGCCTGGCCAGGCGATGATGTCAACCGTGAAGGCGGCGCCCGGGTTGGAAAGATACTTTCCGTCGAGCGACGTTCCTTTACAACGACAGTCAACGGCATTACATTTGCCCTCCCAGTGGAGAAACTATTTATGCCACGGGCGAGTCAACGCGAAAGAAAGCATTATTATGGGTGACAGATCTCCGAAAGCGAACCAGAAGAAATCCACGCAGAAACAATCCAAATTCGACAGCGCCGACCAGAAGAAAAAGCAGGCCGTGTTTGCGAAGCAGTCCGCCAACAAAAAGAAGTAACCATCCGACGTTCGCCGTCTCTCCCGAAGTAAAAACCGTTACGAGAGATTCATTTCTTTGACTTGGCTCATTGGCCATGCCAGTTTGCTTTGATGAGCAAGCCGCTCAAGTGTGTATTCGTTGCCGTTGCGATCCTGCTCGCGCCCGCCAGCAAAGCGGTTGCTGCGGAAGCGAATTGGCCGGATTTTCGCGGGCCTTGGGGCGACGGGCATGTCTCGGCTCGCGGCGACGCCAGGCTCATCGGCTTCCCGCTCCACTGGAGCGAAACGGAGAACGTCAAATGGAAGACTGCCATCCCGGATCGTGGCTGGTCCAGCCCGGTTGTGATGGACGGCCAGGTCTGGTTGACCACCGCCACTGAAGACGGCCACGACTTCTTCGTCCTGTGTCTGGATGCTGACACTGGAAAAGTGCGCTTCGACGAAAAGCTTTTTCATTGTGATACCCCGGAACCTCTGGGCAACAACGTCAACAGCTACGCCACTCCTTCGCCAACGATTGAACCCGGTCGTGTCTATGTCCACTTTGGCAGCTATGGCACGGCCTGCCTGGACACCGCGACCGCCAAAGTCGTCTGGAAACGCGACGACTTGCCGTGCCGGCATTATCGAGGCCCGTCTTCTTCGCCCATCCTCTTCAGTAACCTGTTGATCCTGACCATGGATGGCGTCAATTTGGAGTATAGCGTCGCTCTCGACAAGAACACCGGGCGAACCGTTTGGAAAACCGATCGCTCTGTGGCATGGAACGATGAGAATGATCCCGGGCAAATGGCTAAGGACGGTGATCGCCGCAAAGCCCACAGCACACCGCTTATCGTCAAGGCGCAAGGAAGACTCCAGATGCTCAGCGCTGGGGCCAAGGCGGCCTATTCCTATGATCCCGAGACCGGGCGGGAACTATGGCGAGTTCGCTACGCCGATTGGTCCGCGGCGCCGAGGCCGCTTTTTGACAACGGCTTGGCCTATTTCGTCACTGGCCTGACGAAGGATGAACTGTGGGCCGTCAAGGCCGACGGCCAGGGCGACGTGACCGATTCGCATGTCCTGTGGAAGGTCAGAACACACGTGGGCAAATACGCTTCACCGATTCTTGTAGATGGCCTCATTTACACTGCCGCCGAGGAGAGTTTCCTTTCATGCCTGGATGCCGCCACGGGGGACGTTATCTGGACTGAACGCATCGGTGGCGGCTACCAAGCCTCGCCCATTTATGCGGACGGACGATTGTATTTCTTCAATCAACAGGGCACAACGACCGTGCTCAAGCCCGGTCGTGCATGCGAAATTCTGGCGACGAACACGCTGGCCGATGGTTTCATGGCTTCACCGGCGGTGGCGGGAAAGGCGTTCTTCCTCAGAACTCGAACCCACGTTTACCGCGTTGAATCCAGCGCGGCCGAAATCCGTTGAGATTCTCTTTTCGCGCCGTCGTTGGTGGATGCTTTCAAAAGTTAGGCAGAATATAGTCAGATTGGTTCAGGAAAGTCATTAGGCGGAAGAGGAAAAAACAGCAGATTTCTCTTGGCTTTGCGCCGACGAAGAGTTATTTTCTCTTAACAGCATGACAACCACAAGCGGAACTATCGGCACGATTCTGCACCACAAAGGCGCGAACGTGTGGACCATTTCGCCGCAAGCCACCGTGTTTGAGGCGATCCAAATCCTGGCCCAAAAGAACATCGGCGCCCTGCCCGTTGTCGAAGGGGAGAGGCTCATCGGCATCTTTTCCGAGCGGGATTACACGCGCAAGGTCGCCTTGGAAGGCAAAACTTCGCACACCACAAAAGTGCGGGAGATCATCACCACCAACGTCGCCACCATCTCGCCGCACGAGACGGTCGAGGACGCCTTGCGCTTGATGACCGAGAAGCGCATCCGCCATCTGCCCGTCATGGAAGACGGCCGCATGGTCGGCTTCGTTTCCATCGGCGACATGGTTAATTGCATCATCTCGGCCCAAAGCGCGGCCATTGACCAGATGGAAGCTTACCTTTCGGGACGGTAACACCTTCAGGGCTGGATGTTCAAATCCGTCACCGCGCCCAACGACGCGGAAGTGACGGTGCTGGCGTACTTGGCCAGGACGCCTCGGGTGTAGCGCGGTTTCAACGGTTTCCACGCCCGCCGCCTCGTTCTTAGCTCCGCGGCGGAGACGGCCAGCGTCAGTTCGCGCTTTTCCGCGTCAATTACAATTCTATCGCCATTCTTGACCAGCGCCAGCGGCCCGCCAAGGTATGCCTCCGGCGTGATGTGGCCGACGACGAATCCGTGCGTGCCCCCGGAAAAACGGCCGTCGGTGATGAGCGCGACGTCCTTGCCCAGACCTTTGCCCGTGATGGCACTGGTCGGCGCCAGCATCTCGCGCATGCCCGGCCCGCCCTTGGGGCCTTCAAAACGGATGACCACGACGTCGCCCGCCTTGATCGTCCCGTCCAGAATTTTTGCCAGCGCCTGCTCCTCGGAATGGTACACGCGCGCGACACCTTCAAAGCGCGTGCCTTCCTTGCCGGTGATTTTGGCCACCGCCCCTTCCGGCGCCAGATTGCCGTAAAGGATGACCAGGTGGCTGTCTTTCTTGATTGGGTTGTCCAGCGGGCGGATGATCTCCTGCCCTGACGGGTAAGGTTGGACGCCGGCGAGATTTTCGGCCAGCGTTTTGCCCGTCACCGTCAGGCAATCGCCATGCAACAAGCCGGCATCAAGCAACGTCTTCATCATCGGCTGAATGCCGCCGATGGCCACCAACTCGGACATGAGAAACCGTCCACTGGGCTTTAAATCGGCCAGCACTGGCACGCGCCGGCCGACTTTGGTGAAATCGTCAAGGGACAATTTCACACGCGCCGCATAGGCGATGGCCAGCAGATGCAACACGGCGTTGGTCGAACCGCCCAGCGCGATGACGACCGTGATCGCGTTTTCAAAAGCCGCCCGCGTCATGATGTCCAGGGGCCGCAGGCCGAGCCGGAGCAAATCCAGCACCGCCGCGCCTGCGCGCTGGCAATCTTCCTTCTTGGCCTTGGAGATGGCGTTTTGGGCCGAGCTGTTCGGCAGGCTCATGCCCAGGGCCTCGATGGCGCTGGCCATCGTGTTGGCCGTGTACATGCCGCCGCAGGAGCCGGGGCCGGGAATGGCGCAGGCTTCGATTTGTTGCAGTTGCGCGTCGTCAATTTTCTTGTTGGCGTGCGCGCCCACGGCCTCGAAAACGGAGACAATGTCCAGTTTGCGCGTGTCGCCTGTCAAACATCCGGGCAGAATCGTCCCGCCATAAACGAACACCGCCGGCCGGTTCAGCCGGGCCATGGCCATCAAGGCGCCGGGCATGTTTTTGTCGCAGCCGCCGATGGCCACCAGACCGTCCATCCCTTCGCAGGCCGTGACCGTCTCGATGGAATCGGCGATGACTTCGCGGGAAACCAGCGAATACTTCATGCCTTCCGACCCCATCGAAATGCCATCAGACACCGTGATGGTATTGAAAATGATGGCTTTGCCTCCGGCGCGATTGGCTCCCGCCTCCGCTTCGCGGGCCAATTGGTCAATGTGCGCGTTGCAGGGCGTGACCATGCTCCAGGTCGAGGCGATGCCGATGATCGGTTTCTGGAAATCCTCGGCCTTAAAACCGACGGCATAAAGCATGGCGCGGCTGGGCGCGCGATGTGCGCCGTCCAAAACGATGCTGGAATAGGGCCGCAGGCCGGTATTGCCGGAGGCGGCGGAAGATGCGTTTTTTATTTTCATGACGATGAACGATTAAAGAGCCAAAAGCCGCTTCTGGCAAGTCGGCTCTTCCTCCGGGGAGCGCACGCGCCCTCGCGTGCAGCGGGTCGCGCCTCGCGGCCCGCATCAGAAACTGCCCGCAATTTAGATGCATCTGCCCTGGGGAAAATCAACAATACCTCAGTTTAGGTGACTGCGACCTCTTCCTCCGGGGAGCACACGCGCCACCGCGTGCAGCGGGTCGCGCCTCGCGGCCCGCATCAGAAACTTCCCGCAATTTAGATGCGTCTGCCCTGGGAAGGACACGGAGCTTGCAGAGAAGCCCTGGCTGGCACTTAATGCTTGCATGAACCATCCACCTTTGAGCAAACCGGGCGGCGCTCGCCCGCTGGTCGCATTTTTGTGGGCCGCGATGGCGGTTGCCGCTTCCGGTTGGTCGCAAGATGTCGCGACCACCGAGGCCGATCCGTACGACGACAAAGCGCTGGCGGAGTTTGCGGCGTCGTTGCCCACGCCAGTGATTTATTCGAGAGACCGCGCGCCCGAGACGCCAAGACTCCAGAATCTTCAATTGAAGGAGCGCGTCTCGGAGTTCGGGATTACCTGGCATTTCGACCAGCCGGCGCGCGTCGGCCAATTCGTCAATGGCGACTGGTATGTGGTGGGGCCGGTCACGGTGACGATGATCAATCCCAAACCGCTTTACGGCGCCGAAATACCACCGCGCGAGTTGGACAGTGGAGACAAGGAGCGTCCGCAGGAGCAGCGCGTTCGCAATGGTTTCATGGTCAATCCGCCCGCGCGCATGAAAGTGGCTTACGACAGCGGCGTGCGCAACTGGTTTGATCCGTCGTTGATCCAAAAACTCCCGGCGACACTGAAGCCAGGCGATAGCCTCGTTTCCACCATCAGCATGCCCAAGGGGTTGATTCTGCACGCGCAACTGCGCAACAAGATCGAGCGCGGCGTCGAGGACAGCAGCCCGATTCGCACGGCGGCCGTGCTGACCTGCGTTGGCGCTCCGCAGCCGCCGGACGCCTTTCGTCCGGCTTTCTGCGGTCAGAGCCAGAGAATTTATCTGGCGCGCGATCTCAAGCGCGAGTTACTGCCCATGGCCGCCGCGACCCGGAGTCTGCCGAACGTGGTTCGATTCATCCGCTTTACGCAGCGTCCGTGGGTGGGAACGGGTTTTTTCGGCTTTGAGGAACCGGTGGAGAACATGCCGCAATACGGTCTTGAATTCGGGCGCGTCTCCGGAATTTCGGCGCTGTTGTTATGCGCCGATCTCAAGCCGGAGCAAAAAGAGCCGCTGCTCGTGAATTTTATCCAAATCGGAATTGATTTGGGGGGCCTGATTCGCGCGGGCCACCCGGGCTGGACTGGTTTCGGCGGGCATGGCAGCGGGCGCAAGCTGCCCATCGTGTTCGCGGGGATTTTGCTCGGCGACGACGAATTGGCCAACATCAACAAGTCCTTTCCCAAGGCCAGCTTTGGCGAGGACGAGCAAACGGCCTATGGCGATGGCTGGACTGGCGCGAAAGTGGTTTTTGCCGGCCACTCGGGCATTGATGCGGTCACCGGGCGCGGTCGAAACCGCGTGCGCAACGAGCCTTGGGGCCCGTACGAGCACACCCCGCCGTCGCAGTGGAAAGATGGCCAGAACACAAGTGAGTCGTATCGCCGCTGTTGCACCAGCGTCGGGTGGGTCGCCCAGGCGCTCGCCCTGCGCCTGCTGCGCGCCGAGAAGTTCTGGCATCACGACCCCTTCTTTGACTACGTGGACCGCTGGATGTGCGAGGATGATTCCGAATTCGTCAAAACCATTAAAACGTCCACCGGCCGGGACCATGATCACGACTGGTCCCGCCAGGGGCAATCTTGGGAACCATTCGTAAACGAGATGTGGTCGAAGCATCGCACCGAATTGCCCGCCCCGACGGATGGATGGAAGCAACCGCATGACGATTCCTATTACCGCGCCGCGGTGGCAAACCCGGAGTAACGGGGCGCCGGGACGGACGATTTGATCTAGGATCAACATCTGTTCCTTCTCCTCGAAGATCCGCCATAGCCTTGGCGTCGGCGGACGAGGAGAAGGTCAGAGATGAGGGCGAGCCTTTCACAAAAACAGATGTGCGCCCCTGACCGACACGGAAGAATCGCGGGCCAAAATGCTTTTCTTTCCCCGCCGTTTTCCTAAACTCCGCTCATGGCGAAGAAATCTGACGTGAAACCACCCGCGCCCGCCCGGACGAAATCCTCCACGCTGGTGGACACGCGCGTCATTTATTGCGGCGACAATCTGGAGCAACTGGTCAAACTGCCCGACGCCTGCATTGACCTCATTTACATTGACCCGCCCTTCAACTCCAACCGTAATTACGAAGTCTTTTGGGGTGAAACCCGCGAGAAGCGCTCCTTCGAAGACCGCCATGCCAGCACGCAAGCCTACATTGACTTCATGCGCCCGCGCTGCATGAGGCTCGCCCGTGTCCTCAAAAAGACCGGCAGTTTTTATTACCACTGCGACTGGCACGCCAGCCACTACGTCAAAGTCATGCTCGACCAGATTTTCGGAGAAAATAATTTTCAATGTGAAATCGTTTGGCATCGGACTCTGGCAAAGGGCCTGGCTTTCACGGGTTTTCCGAAGAATAGCGATTCCATTTTCTATTACGGCGGCGGCGGCGCGATCACGTTCAACAGACCTTACAATCCTTACGACGCGGACAATCTTGATGAGAAAACCTCAGGAAAATATTCCCACCGCGACCCAGACGGACGCCTTTATCAGTTGGATAATTTGACCAATCCGAATCCAAACCGCCCGAATCTCACTTACGAATTCTTGGGTCACACCAAAGTTTGGCGTTGGACGAAGGAGCGGATGCAAGAGGCTTACGACAACGGAATCGTTGTCCAGCCGAGTCCCGGGGCTGTGCCACGAATGAAGCGTTACCTGGATGAACAGGAGGGACGCCCCATTGACAACGTTTGGACAGACATCCCGCCCATCAATTCCCAAGCCAAGGAACGGCTCGGTTATCCCACGCAAAAACCGCTCGCATTGCTGGACCGAATAATCCGGGTGTCGAGCAAAGAAAATGACATTGTGCTGGATGCGTTTTGCGGTTGCGGCACGGCGCTCGTTGCGGCGCACAGACTCAAACGCCAATGGATCGGCATTGATATTTCACCGACCGCCTGCCGCGTCATGGCCAAACGCTTGCGCGACGTTTGCGGCCTTCCAGAAAACGAAACACTGTGGAAAGTACAACGCGGCTTCATCGTGCGAGACTTGCCCAAGACCGAAGCTGAATTGCGGAAATATCCGCACTTTGAATTTGAAAACTGGGCCGTCGTGGCCCTTGGCGGCATCCCCAACAAAGTCCAGGTCGGCGACATGGGCGTGGACGGTCGCATCTACCCCGTTTCATCCGGCGCCGCGCCCCGCAAAAGACAGGAAGGCGAACTGGCCTTGCGGGAACGCTGGTATCCCATTCAAGTGAAACAAAAAGACAAAGTCGGCCGTCCGGACATTGATTCCTTTGAAGCCGTGATGATGCGCGAGGAATGCGACAAAGGCTTCTTCGTCGCCTTCGATTATTCCAGCGACGCTCTGACGGAAGTAAGCCAATTCTTCAAACGCAGCGGCAAAATCATCATCCCCCTCACCGTCCGCGAAATTTTGGAGGAGGAAATTGCGAGGAAGCTCGCATGAAGAAAAACAAGAATTTTAATGATTTCTGTCAGAGCGAACAGTTTCGAAAAGAATGGTCGCTTAATCGCACTAAGCAATCCGTCGATTATCCAGCCTAAAATAATTCCAAGGGCCAACAAACATCACGCCGCAAAATGTGAAGATGGCGTGGGCTAAGATGAAACCAAAAACTAAAGAAATCATTTTGGAAGCGTTTGCTGGTGTGTTGGTGTTGGTAGGCTTTTCTATTCATGGTTGGTGGTCTCCATGTTTCTTAATAATCAGCTCAATTTGTGGTTCATTTGCACTACACATTCGCCTTCTGAACCACAGAACACACGCGATAAAAGCCTCACAAGCCCGTAATTGGGCATCGTTGTTTTTCGTGGCGTCGCTCATTGGCGCGAGCCTGTATTGGCGGGAATACAAACAGCCTAAGCCTGAACCGCCAACGCCACATTTTGAACTTGGCTTTTCACTTGCTGGAGAAAAGGGCTGGCCGCTGATGCTCACAAATGACATTTTTAAGTTTCCAATCAAAGGCAAGATGGTTGAATTCATACAAAAAAACATGACAGGGATTGTGGTGGTTCCTGTCGCGGCAGGAACATCCAATTTCACGGTAAACTTTAGCTTAGAAAACGAAACTCAGCATGAAATAGAGGATGTTGGTGTAAAGCTATCATTGCGGACTAATCTTACATTTGTTCTTGCCCCTGAATGGGTTGAGGACACGATAGAAAATAACCCTAAACATGCATATTTCGGATGTTTTATTTCAAGGGTTCGTCCCTCGATCAACGGCATCCCATTCATAAAGTTTGGAACACATGATTTTAGAATTACCGATGTGGATGTGGTTGCAAATGTGCAAAATAGCTTTCCAATCGGCGCATGGGGATTGCAATTGGCTTGCATTGAAATGGCTTTACCAGGAAGGCCTTTCGCCACACTGGGAAAAACGGATGGGACTGATAGCGACGGAAACTTGCGTTGGAATATCTTGGCTCATTTTAAGGACGAGACGAACGCTGCCGGAAAGCATGTTGTGCAAGGATATGGAACTTGGAAACCATGAATTTTGAATCCAAGTGTGAGTCCTCATTCTTGCTACTTCTTGCGGTAGAGGCAAGAAAAAGAGGTCATTCGTAGTTGGGTGCAGGTGAAAATTCTTCGTCTTGGTCCGGCGTGGTCATGCAGCCTTCCCGATGTCTGGAAACGTTTAGAATGGAAATACTCGCGCAGAGGCGCAGATGACGCAGAGAGGAAAAAAGAAAAACACTTTTCTCAGCGCGCTCCGCGACTCTGCGCGAAAATCCTCATCCAGGTCTGTGAATCCTGTCAGCGCATCGGTTTGGACTTCCAGCCTTCGTTGTCTTCGTTTGCTTCTGTTTGACCCACAACGGGTTGCATTTTGAGGCGCCTCGGTGGCGGAAAATATATGAATTTTATATGTTGCATTCCCGTCAAACCGTGTTATCGTCTAAATGTGTGGCGCTCACGCGCCTGTTCTTTGACATAGGGGCATGAATAGTGGGTGGTGGATAGTGGCCAGCGGGGAAGGGAAGCAGCAAGCAAACCCAATTTATTGGACTGAATTGGAGTGGATTGGTTTCAACTTTGAACCTTGAACTTTGAACTTTGGTTTCCCCGGGGCTTGCCAAGTCGAACAAATGTAAGTCGTTGATTTCCATGATAATTCCAGATAATTCCGCTTATTCTTGGAACGCGCGGTTGAAGGAAAATGCTTCAGCCTCAAGGACTTGGGAGTGAGATGGGAACGGATTATCAGCCAGACGCACCAATTGGGCTTAGGAATGACCGAGGTGAATTGCGCCAAATTGCGGTAGAAAAAAAATTCGGCCTTCCGAAGGATTCCATCCTGGGAATCCTGCCTGCCCGCAGAAGCCGCGTGGGCGGGTGAATCCTGTCAAAACGTCCTGTTCTTGCTGGCGTTACTCACGGTTATGCACTTTGAGGTAATGATAATGATACAGGATCGTTGCGCTGATGCAAAAGAGGAGCAGGTAATAAATGCTGAACGCCGCCTCCTGCCAGGATGAAAGCGGACCGGTTATCATTTGAGCAATGACGTTCTGCACAATCAGCACGAGCCAGATCAGCCGATAGGCGCGCGGGAAGGCGTTCCCCTGAAAGCCCCTGGGCAACGGCCGCAGAAGTATCCCCGCCAGGATCGCCAACAGGCCCAAGAGCATCAGCGGCCCGGCCATATTCCATAAGACACCATCCCAATAATCTTCATGCCCTTTGTAGATGTTGAACCAGCCTTTCAAACCGTTCCGGATAGACATTCCCAGCCCGAGCAGCAGGCCAAGATAAGCCCCCAGCCGTTCGAGATTCGGGTCTTCACACGTCCACGCCGGTCCCGCAAGCCCTTTCTCCGGCAGCCTGCGACGGAGCAGGTAATAGCCGACGCCGAAGGCGCCACTCAAGCCGAAATAGACGGCGCCCCACCAACCGTGCAGTTCCCCGATGAAGAACAAGCCCGTGGCCAACAGCAGGCCAAGATAAACGGCCAGCCATTCGAGGTTCAACTGCCCATTCGCCAAACCTCTCCCTTGCCGCGCTTTCTCCTCTTCCGACATCCTGCCATTGACCAGGTAATACGCCAGCCCATAAGCAATCCCAATGCTGATCCCGCCGGAAGACTCCCAGCAACGCCAGAAGTTAAAACTGGCCCCCGGCCACACCGACGCCGCCCATTGCCAGTTCTGCCACAAGGCCCAGCCCAGGCCATTGACGATGCCGACTGTCAACATGAGCTTCACATTCTTCCAATCTTTCCGGCCCGCTTCAAACAGGACAAAGCCCAGGTATAATCCCAGATGCCAGATCGCGGCCCGATTGTCGTTGGTCAATCTTCGCAAATTCGGGTTCGACCCAAAGTCCATGTATTGCGCCTTGAGGCTCTTATAAAGCGGCATGAAGAATTCCGGGAAGTGGTTGAAAAGGAACAACGCCGCATAGGAGACGCCGAAGCCGCACGCCAGGCGCAACGCCCACTGCCAGGCTCGCGCGGGCCGCCCCGAACCGCACCAGGCCAGCAGGCAGGCCCCGATTCCCGCCCACGGCACCCCGGCGATGAACAGCCAAATAAAACCGTAGAGCCTCGGAATGGGAACCCATTGCCCGGCCTGGGCATTCGTTTGAAGGCGCCCGTTAAAAAAGCTCGGCCATTGCATCCACCCTCTATCGCCGGAGAGGCCAATGCCCACGGTCAAGGCCAGGATAATCCATCCGGAGGCGTATCGGCGCGACTGTTGGCCGCCTGGATCGCGCGCTATGAACCACCACGCCGCGCCCCACGCCACGCCCGCAAAAACGCAGCCGTTCAACGCCCCGAAGCCGGAGCAGCCGCGGACGGCCCAGGTCATTCCGCCCAACGCCGCAAAGAGCAGCGTGGGCAGGAAGAGGTCATGCGCAAGATCGCGGCGCCGAGGGCCGCCGTTGTTCGACATGGCGGCAGAATAAACAACCTCTGCAAGCGATCAACAACTTCCGCGCCGGGCGCGGCAAACGGAAACCTTCCCGCCGTCATGAAGCGCCATTGGGGTCAACTCTAAAATACCGTGTGGCTCCTCATCGGGTATTCTTAAGGAATGCGACCAGATCGGCCAACTCCTGCACGGAAAGCTGCGAGTCAAGTCCTTGCGGCATGATGGATACGGTTCCTTGATGCATATCCAGGATGTCCGACCGGGAGACGTGGACTTCAGTTTCGGGTCCGGTGGCCAGAATAACCTCGTCTGCCGAATCCTTGCGCACCACGCCGCTGTAGTCATCCCCGGTCTTGGTCCGAACGATCATCGGTTCGAAACTGCGAACAAAGCTCGCGCTCGGATAAATAATGGATTCGAGCAGATCGCGCTCGGTCCGAATCGTGCCCACTTTGGTCAGATCAGGACCCACGTGACCGCCAATGTAACCGATGGCATGGCAGGAGAAACAGGCCACCTTGGGATTGTTGAATATGGCCTGTCCCCGGCGAATGTCTCCATTCGGGAATTGGCCGAGCAATTGATCAATGTGTTCCTTCTGTTTGACAGCATCGGCGCCCAACCTGTCAAAAAGCTCCACCGCTTTCCTTTGCACGGCTTCCGGATATTTTTCGATGATCGGCTTGAGGACTTCCGGTCGCAGGGACGAAATCGCCTTCGCCGCCTTGAGATTGTTGACCAGACTCATTCCGACGGCTTCATCACTGGAAGTCTCGAAAGGCGGCAACAATTTCGGCAATTCCGCGGGTCCTGCGCCACGAATTGCGTCCGAAAGCGCAAGCAGTTGGCCGCGGTCAAGCTTGGCCCGGCCGAGCACAGTGGCCGCGTTGTTGCGAATGGCCCAGGGCTGTGTTGGATTGACGTTGGTCAGGATGAAATTGAAAAGCCCCGGCGAGATATTTCCCAGCGGCCCGGCGGCGCCGAGGGCCTCAAGCCGCAATTCCGGCCGCGCATGGCCATCGTTCCCGATTTGAGCGAGAGATTTGTCAAGTTCCGGAGTGCCGCCCTTGGCCAGCGTGAACGCGCGAGCCGTGACAATACCCTCCCGGACAAGATCAGCATCCGGCGAATGCAGAATTTCAGCCACTTGTTCAGGCCAGACGGATGGCGCTTCCTTGGGATTTGCCTCGGCCATCGCCCGCAATGAGACCAGCTTCGTCCACTTGGGCGAATTGCCATCCGCCAGAATGCCGGTGAGAAGCTCCTGAATGGCCTTGTTTCCGGTGAAGGGCGCGAGCTGAACCTGGAATGCGCCAACTTCTGATGCATTCAGGTCGGACGATTTGAATCTCTCGCGAAAGAACCCAGCCAACGCGCTTCCCCAATCGCTGTGGCGGCTGACGATCCAATTCGCGGTATCTTTCAAAACGGGATTCTTCGAGGCGAGCAGCGGTGTTACCTCGCTCGCGCTGAGTTGTCCGTGAGGCATTTGATCCATGGCCATCAGCGCGGCGCGGTGTACGCGCGGGTTTTCGCTGCTCAAACCTCGGGCGGTGGCCTCTCGGTCGGAAATCTCGATCAAAGCGAAAATGATGGAGTGCTCAAGAATGCGCGCACTGGCGTCGAGCGCCGCGTTCTGGCAATCGAACTGTCTCGCCGCATCCAGCAAGGGTGGAACCGCGGCTGAATTGCCGATCCTCCCAAGCGCTTCCGCTGCGTTGCGCCGCACTTGGAGATCCTCGTCTTGCAGGAAGGATGGCAATTCGGCGCCGGCATCTTTGTCGCGCCAAAAACTGATGGATTGCACGGCCACGTGGCGAACCGTGCCATCCTTGTCCATCAGCGCGCCGCGCACCGCTTTGCGCGCCTCGGGGGCGTCTATTTGTGTGAGCGCCCAGAGGGCGTTGCGTCGCGTTTCCGCAGAATCGGATTCACGGAGCGAGGCCGCCAGAGCCTCAATTGAGTTGCTCCAGGCTTTCGCCAGCCGGCTGATGGCGCGCTTCCGCACGACTGGCCTTGGGTCTGCCAATAGCTTGACGAGGCTGTCAGGCGGCAACTCCCCCCACTTGATGGAGATGCCTCGCGGGTCTTCAACCCGGCGCGCGCCTTTGCGGCGGACGCGATAGATGGCGCCCAGCACGTCCGGTTTCGCGAGCTGCGACGTCGGGCAACAGAGCTTGTACCATCCGCCGGTGTTGAGGACAATCAGACTGCCATCGGCATCTTCGACCACGGCTGTGGGGTGGAAGTCCGGGTCGTCCGATGTCAGAAAATCTGTGTCCACGGTCTTGAAGGTCGAGCCGTCAGGAATGAGCACATCGCGCTCCACTTTGCGCAGGTTAAAGAGGCAGGTGAAAAGATTGTCCTGGTACTCCGGGCCAAAAACATCTGATTCATAGCGGATGACGCTACAGGGCGCGGCCGGCCCGAAATGCTTGAGCACGGGCATCACGTCGCCGGTCCGGGGATGGTCGTCAATCACGTCATGCACCTTCCCGTAAACTCCGCCGTAAATGGCGTGGATCAAGCCATCACGCTGGCCTCCGCCGGGATGTTGCAGGAACGTGCAACACAAAATGCGCTCGCCCGTTGCGGTGAAGGCCACGCCGACAGGGTTGTCCATTCCACCGGTCATGACAGGCTCGATGCCGGTGCCGTCGGGCCGGCATCGGAAAATGTGCGCGGCTCGTGTGACGAATGGCTCTCGGCCGGGACGCTCGTAGGTTTGCTTGGCGAACGCCCCTTTGCACCAATAAATCCATCCGTCCGGTCCGGCGTAGGGACCATGCAGGTCATTGGCGCAGCCCGTCAGCGTTTTTCCCATCATCCACTCCTCGCGTTGGTCGGCAACTCCATCGCCGTCCGTGTCGGTGAGCTTCCAAATGCTGGGCGGGGCGCTGACATAGAGCGAGCCGTTGTACCACATGGCTCCTTCGGGAAACATCATCTTGTCCGCGAATACCGTGCTTTTGTCGAATCTGCCATCGCCGTGAGTATCTTCGAGCCGCACTATGCGATGAGTTTTATCCTTGAGTTGCTTTTCAGGTTTGTCATTGGAACCCGAGGAATCCGTGACATAGAGGCGTCCTTGCTCATCGAAGTCGGCAGAGATGGGGCGATCTACCAACGGCGGCCCGGCAATCAACTCCACTTCAAAGCCATCGGGCACCGTGAAGGTGTGAGCGCCGATTTTGAAATCCGCCGCCATCGCGCGCAGGGGCGCAACGATGGCCAAACAGAAAACGAAGGAAGCCGGCCAAAGAGATTTCATTTTGAGCCAGATGTTACTGGAACGAATCATAATTGGCAAAATTTTTTTTATTGGTTGTATTCACTTGTACTGACTTGTACTGGCTTGTACTGGCATGGGTCCGTTTTGGTCTGGTTTAGGGCGTTTTTCCGGGGTTTTTTGCCGTGCGGCCGGCCCGGCGCGTGAGCAAAGGCGGCCCGGACGCTCGTGAGGGTCCGCGCCTGGCGGGCCACGAGCCTGGCATGCTTTCCTTTATGGGCGCAGGAGCGCTGCATGGACACTATTTTACCACTCTTATATGGGAATGCAACATAAAAAATTAACATATTTTCAACGCCCACGCGATTTGCCCATCATCCTTTTGCCTTTGGGCCGACAGGTTTTACTGGTTTTTCCAATAAAGCCAAGTTGCAAATACCTGCAAATACCTGCAACTTCTGCCGTGAAGACAGCCAGATTTGGCGTCAATTTGCACCTCGCGATGGACCGCGATTTGACCGGCAATATTTGCCGCTTTTGGACGCCCAGCATGTTTTTTTCAAAGTCGTTAAACCGAAAGTAGCCGAAAGTAGCCGAAACCAGGCGATCATCATCGAAACGATTCATGGCGTCAGTCTGCAAGAAGGTGGCCTCGCCCAACGGTCTTTGGGCGGCAAATATTGCCGTTTTTGATGGAGAGTATGACGCCCATGAAAAAATCAACCGGGAACTATCTGAAATTATCATGGAAATCAACGACTTACGCAGATTGGCCGGCTCTACCCTGACAACAGCCCGCCTCATGGTTCAGCCACAACACTAACTGCTGGCCACCCACCCTCGCCGAGGCTTCCTTCTTCGCCAAGGCTATGGAGGACAAGACGGCGGGCAGGCCAACCACTGGCCACTCGCCACTATGTCAAAGAACAGGCGCCTGAGCGCCGCACAATTACACTCTAACACGTTTCGACGGGAATGCAGATGCTGAAATTCACATTTGTTTATAGCCACCCGGCTTTTTGCGCCAGACTTCACGCCCCCTGATGGACTTTTCTCGCGCAGGGCGCGGAGAACGCAGAGTGGAAATCGGGATTATGCGATGCAACTCATTGCCAAATAGCAACTTGTGCTTGTGTAAAAAAAAGGCATTTTGTCTTTTCTCTGCGATCTTTGCGCCTCTGCGCGAGCCTGTCTTTCCTCTCACGTAGAGGCCACATCGGCCCTGACTCAGCCCCGGATATGCTGCTTCCTATTGAGCTAATTTTCCATTGGATGTGGTTGATCTATAAAGATTTCGCTCCTGGCGGAGCTGCGAATCAGATCGCCCTGTCCAACATTGAAATGCGCCGCTTTGCAAGGCGGCGCGAAATAATCTCTTGCAGCCGTCCGCGCGCCGCCTCATAAAGAGCGGTCACTATGAATTCGCGAGCTTTCTCTTTCACGATGGCGCTCTGGAGCGCGCTGAGTCTGGCCGCGACCGCGGCCGATTTGAAAATTGGGATGATTGGCCTGGACACATCGCACGTGGTGGAATTCACCCGCCGCTTCAATGATTCCAGCGACAAGGAATTCATCCCCGGCGCCCGTGTGGTTGTGGCGTTCAAAGGCGGCAGTCCGGATATTCCCACGAGCTGGAACCGTGTGGATGGCTTCAGCAAAACTTTGCAGGACAAATACGGAGTCAAATTAGTCGCCAGCATCGAAGCCTTGCTCAAGGAAGCGGACGTGGTCATGATTGAAAGCGTGGACGGCCGCCCGCATTTGGAGGAGGCCCTTCCTGTCATCAAGGCCCACAAGCCCCTCTTTATAGACAAGCCGCTGGCCGGCTCCTTGCGCGATGCCCTGGACATTTACCGCCAGGCGCGGGAAAACGGCGTGCCGGTCTTCAGTAGTTCCTCGCTCCGTTTCTATCCGAATTTGCAGAAGATGAAGGCTGCCGACACGGGCCAGCTCAGAAGCGCCTTCGCCTGCGGCCCTTGCGAGTTGGAACCGCACCACCCGGATTTGTTTTGGTACGGCATTCATACGGCCGAGGCGCTTTACACCATCATGGGGCCGGGCTGTGAAACGGTCGTTTGCACCGCGGCCGCCGACACGCACATCGTGACGGGAGTCTGGAAGGACGGCAAAGTGGGAACGCTCTGCGGCTTGCGCAAAGGCGCCAGCCCGTATCGCATGGCGGTGTTTGGTTCAAAGAAAGCGCTGGACGAGGAGTTGACTGGCGACTACACGCCGCTCTTGCTCGAAGTGTTGAAGTTCTTTCAAACCGGCGTGGCTCCAGTGCCGCCGCAGGAGACATTGGAAATCTATGCTTTTATGGAAGCGGCCGACGAGAGCAAACGCCAGGGCGGCTGCCCGGTCAAAATCGCCGATGTCATGCAAAAGAACGGCGGCGGTTCCGAGAAATTTTAGTGACCATGGTCCAAAATGACGTTGAACTTTTCCAGTCGGCTGCAGACAGTATTTGCTGCTGGCGGCAAATGGCACAATGAACGCATCGCACCCGGTCTCACGGCGAGATTTTCTCCTTAAGTCCGCCTTCGCTGTGGCTGGCTCCGCTTGGGCGGCATCCGTGGGCGCCGTCGAGGACGCCGAACCGATTATTGACATCCATCAGCATTGCAACTACGGCGGCAAACGCGACGCGCAGTACCGTCAAATCGGCCCCGCGCGCACCGATGAAGAACTGGTCGCGCACCAGCGGGCCATGGGCGTCAGCAAGACTATTCTGCTTCCGGCGGGCGCTCCCGTGACGCGCCCATCCACGCACGCGGGATGTGCCAACGGCTTGGAAGGCACTTGCGCCGGAAACGAGTCCTGCATGGCGCTGGCCGGCGCCCATCCCGGCGAGTTCTACTTCGGCGCCAACGAAGTGCCCGATCTGGAAGAGGCCCCGGCCGTCATCGAGAAGTATCTGAAAAAAGGGGCCGTCTGCATCGCCGAACAAAAATTCGGCGTGGAATGTGATTCTCCCCAAATGGAGGCCCTTTACGATCTGGCCGCGGCATATCAAGCGCCGATCCTCATGCACTGGCAGTATGGCACTTACAATTACGGCTTCGACCGATTCTACAAAATGCTGGAAAGGCATCCCAAGACGAGCTTCGTCGGCCACGCCCAAACGCTCTGGGCGCACATTGACAAAAACTGCCTGGACGATCCACAAAACCTGTATCCGCGCGGCCCTGTCACTCCGGGCGGATGGACCGACCGCTATTTGAGCGATTATCCGAATTTCTTCGCCGATCTTTCCGCCGACTCCGGCCACAATGCCCTCACGCGCGACCCGGACTTTATCCGTCCCTTCCTGGTTCGCCACCAGGACAAGCTGATCTTTGGCAGCGATTGCTCGGACAAAAGCGGCCATGACGCGACCTGCACCGGCTGGGCGACGATTCGCAGCGTGCGCGAACTGGCGGCCAGCAAGAAGATCGAACGCAAACTCCTCTGCGAAAATGCCAGGCGCCTTTACCGTTTGTGAAACAGAGAACTTATCGTTTATCTGATTCGAAGGTGATGGCGTCCTGGCTGCCGCGTTCGAGCAAGGCCCAACTAATCCGGACATTCTTCGTCCCATTGGTCTCATTTGTAGTCTTATTCGTTTTTTTTGCACTACCAGTCCAAGCGCAATTGGGCGACAGCAGCGACGCGCCTGGCGTCGTGCAGACAGATCCGATCCCGCTCGACCAGATTCCGCCCTCCCCGCCGCTGTCTCCGGAAATGGCGCTCAAGACCTTTAGACTGCAACCCGGATTCCACATCGAATTGGCCGCCTGCGAACCCCTGGTGCATGATCCCATTGCGCTGACCTTCGGCGCCGATGGCCGCGTTTGGGTGGTGGAGATGAGCGGCTACATGCCGAACGTGGACGGCACAGGCGAAGATCAGCCGGTGGGAAAAATCGTGGTGCTGGAAGACTCTCACGGGGACGGGCATCTGGATCGCCGGATCATTTTCGCGGAGCATTTGGTTCTGCCCCGCGCCATTGCCCTGGTGGGCGGCGGTTTGCTGGTCGGCGAACCGCCGCATCTCTGGTTTTATCCCATTATGGACGGGAACAAGGCCGGTCCTCGTTCGGAAATAGCGCCGGACTTCGGGAGTAATTACAGTCCGCAGGACGCGCCCAATGGACTGATGTGGGGGCTGGATAATTGGATTTATTGCGCCTGTCACCCGACGCGCTTTCGCTACGTGGACGGCGATTGGCAGCGCGGCGCAACCACCATGCGAGGCCAATGGGGCATCGCGCAGGACGATTTTGGCCGCCTGGTTTACAATTCCAACGAGGACCAGTTTCGCATTGACCTTGTTCCCGCCGAATACTTGCTGCGCAATCCCAACTATCAATTCCAGCGCGGGCTCCGTGTTGATCCGATTCACGACCAAACCGTCTGGCCCATTCACGTGACTCCCGGCGTCAATCGCGGTTACGCGAAGAACATTTTGCGTCCCGACGGCACTTTGCGGAAGACGACGGCCGCGTGCGGACCGTTGATTTATCGCGGGGACAATTTTCCCGCGGAGTACCGCGGCAACGCCTTCGTCTGCGAGCCGGCGGGTAATCTTATCATTCGCGACATTCTGGTCGAAAAGGATGGTTCTCTGACCGGTCATGAAGCTTACCAGCACGAAAATTTCCTGGCTTCGACCGACGAACGTTTCCGCCCGACCAGCCTTTACAACGGACCGGATGGCGCGCTTTACATCACCGACATTTATCGCGGCGTTTTGGAGCACCGAATATCCGTCACCACTTATTTGCGCCGCCAAATCAAGGCCCGCGGTCTGGAGCATCCGCTGGGATTGGGGCGGATTTACCGCGTGTTTTACGGCGACGTGCCGCCGCGCCGGCAGACCTTGGCGGAATTGAACTCCGCCCAACTCGTCGGGAGATTGGACAGTCCAGAAGGTTGGGTGCAGGACACTGCGCAGCGTTTGCTGGTCGAGCGCGCCAATGCCAATGTGGCGCCCGCTCTCCGGTTGCAAGCCATCCAATCCACCAACCCGGTCACCCAAGTGCATTCGGCCTGGACGCTGGAAGGAATGCATCAACTCGACGTGGAAACCGTGCTGACGCTGCTTTCGGCTTCCCATCCCAAGGTCCGCGCCGCCGCCGTGCGCCTCTGCGAACCGTTCTTGAAAAGCCCGCAGGCTTCCCAACTGTTGACCCGTCTGCAGTCGCTGGCGGAGTCCGATGCCGCCCCCGAAATCCAACGCCAATTGGCGTTCACCTTCGGCCAGGTTGCAGGCCCCGCCGAAGAACGCGGCATGTTGGCGGTGGCGGATCGCGCGGCCGCGGATCCGCTGGTGGTGGAAGCGCTGGCCAGCGGTCTGTATCAGCGCGAGCAGACCTTCTCGGAATTGCTTGTCAACCATTGGCAGGAACCGGGTGCGGGACGCGACGACCTCCTCGGCAGCCTGGCGCAATGCGTGGTCAACGGACGTGACACGCAGGAAATAAATCACCTGCTGGAACTGGCGGCGTCCTTTACGGATTGGAGGCAGAAGGCGATTTTGGAGGGAATGGCCGCCCGCGTTTCGCCCGACTATGCGAACGGATTCAGGCCGAAGCCCAAGCCCTTGTATTTCGCCGCCGAGCCACCGGGGCTGATCGCGCTCGAATCGAACGAGAAGCTGCGCGGCGTCCTCGGCAGGATCACGCCCTTGATCGCGTGGCCCGGCAAGCCCGGCTATGTTCCCCCGCCGCAATTGGCCCCGCTGACAGCGGATGCGCAAAAGCGGTACGATCTCGGTCGCCAGCTCTTTGCCGGCACCTGCGCCGCTTGTCATCAACCCACCGGTTTGGGACAGCCTGGGCTGGCCCCGCCACTGGCGGATTCCGAGTGGGTGCTGGGTTCCGAGCAACGTTTGGCGCGAATCCTCTTGCAGGGAGCGGAAGGTCCGATCACCGCGTCCGGCAGCTTCTTTGATGCGTCCATGCCCAGTTGGGCCGTTTTGGACGACAACCAGCTTGCGGGAATTTTGACCTACATTCGACGAAGCTGGGAGAACGCCGCGCCGCCGGTCGGGCCGGAAACCATTGCCGCCATTCGCGCCGGCACCGCCAGGCGTCAGCGCGCCTGGACGGCCGCGGAATTATCGGCCGTTCATGTCCCCTGATTTCGCCAGCCGCCTGCGACGCCGGATTTTGAGAATCGTTTTTTGACTCCCCGCAACTACTTGCAGCTCCCTTCGGGCCTTTGTCGCCTCAAAACAATATTCATTGCTCCGATTCAGTCCGATTCAGTCCGATTGACGCCGATTGACGCCGATTTGGCTGGACGAGACCAGGCAAAATTTGCCGCTTTTGGACGCACCGCATGATTTTTTATTTTTTGAAGGTTCAATTAGCTTCAATTAGCTTCAACCAGGTTCAATTTACCTCAGTCATCCTTCAAGGGACAAAGTGGAAGAGGCGTCCCGCCTCTTGGCTGTGGATGATCAGCGGCGGGACCGCCCGCAAAGCGGGCCGCTCTTATGTTGTTCCGTTCTCGCTGCCACGTTTTCCTTCCATATTTCAAAGAACACGGCGCCAAAAGCGCCTATATCCCAGAGGATACCACATTTAGACGGGACTGCAATACAATTTATTCGCCTCTCTTCGTTTCCAAAAAAACCTTATAAACAAAACAAAGAGCTTCCATTCTTAGGGAAATGCATTATCTTTTCTTGGTGAAACCTATATCGCAGCCCAGGCCAATTGAACCGGAAAAGTTGAAGCCCGCTTTGCATGACAAAATCGAGCGCATGGACGGTTTGCATCTATCCTTGCTGAACCGCGTCCTGCTGCAACTGGAGGCGGAAGAACTCGCTGGACGCTTGGGCGAAGGCTTCGACAAAGACTATGAGCAAGGCCTGCTGGGGCGCATTCCTGCATTAGTGAGAGAATTCCGTGATGAGCACCCGTACGCATGACGGTTTGCCTGGAGACCAGCATCTTTCTACAGATAAGAGAAGACAGTCATTTTGACGCGCTGAAATCGGCTGGCTACAAACCTCAACCCATCACGCCCGACGAATTCATCCGCCTCCATTTGTCTGCCACGTCATAATGCGGGTTTGATTATAGTTTGACACGAATGGCATTAAGCGCCTCCCGACTTTTGTAGAACTCTTACGGGGAGAGCACCAGGCGGTAAAACCGTTGCGGGGCGTTGGTGACGGAGTCGGTGGTGCTGAGCGTCGCTCCGGTGGCGGTGGAGGGGCTGCCCAGGCTGGCCCAGTTGGTCGAACTCAAGTCAGAAGTGTATTGCACCTGATACGTCGCTCCAGCCTCCGTGCTCCAAGTCAGATTCAGCGTGCTGTTGGTTAGGGTCACGGCCTGGAACTCCGGCACGATGGTCAACCGGAAAACGGAGCCGTAAAGGTTCGTGCCATCGTTTCCAGCCTCTCCATAGAAATTGCCATCGCTACCCTGCACCAACAGGACAGGCGAAAAGGTGTTCAAAAAGCCGGAGTAGGGGAAATCGACGGAATACAAACTGGTATACGCCCCGTTCGCGCTGACTTGGAAGAGGGTGTTACTGCCGTACGGGCCATGGCCGCTGATGAGGGTGTATTCGGTCGCGCCATAGAAATTGCCATCGCTGCCATGCACCAACCCTGCCTGTGTCTGACCCGGGGACGGGAACATAGTATCGTCGGGAATGACACAAAGAGTTGTCTCCACCCCATTAGGAGTGATTTTGAACACCCTGCTTGCTGGCCAGCCAGCCCCCCCCTGCGTGGTGCCATAAAAATTGCCGTCGCTGTCCCGCGCCAGCGCGCCCTCGGGGTACGAGCCATCGTTGCCGCCGGTGAACGAATACAATGTGGTTAGCGCCCCATCGGTGCTTATTTTAAACACGGTGCCAAGGCTGGTGGTCTCGACAACGCCTCTTGTCATGCCGAATGTCGTGCCATAGAGATTGCCATCGCCGCCCTGCACCAGCCCCCCGGGAGAATATCCGTCACTTTCGCCGGTGAAGGAATACAAAGTGGTCAGCTCCCCATTTGTGCTGATTTTGAATACGGTGCCAGCGCCAAAAACTACTTGATTCATATCACCGCCTTCTGAAGTCGTGCCATAGAAATAGCCGTCGCGTCCTTGCACCAGCCCAGCTTGGGGATTTGCGCCGTCAGTGCCGTTGAATGAGTACAAATTGGTGAACACCCCATTGGTGCTGATTTGGAAGACGGTGCCATCGCCGTACGTGCCGCCGTCCTCAGTCGTGCCGTAAAAATTGCCGTCGCTGCCTTGCACCAGCCCCCCGGGAGAATATCCGCCACTTTCGACGGTGAATGTATACAAAGTGGTCAGCACCCCATTGGTGCTGATTTTGAACACCGTGCCAGAAGTCTTGCCATAGAAATAGCCGTCACTGCCTTGCACCAGCCCGCCAATAGGAATTGCGCCATCACTAGTATCGGTGAATGAATAGAGGGTCGTCAAGATCACGCCGGCTTGGGTATGGGCCAAGGAAGAAGGAAGAAGGAAGAAGGAGGAGGAAAGCAGAGTGAGGAGTAACATCGAACATGCACTGTCGAACGCCCAGCCACCGGCGCTGAACTTATGGCGGTCACGACGTCTAAAGCCTGGTAGTTGAAAGTTAGAGGTTGAATGTTCGATGTTCGAAGTTCGTCTTCTCAGATTTCGGGTTTTCATTGAGGTGAATCTAATTTTCATAATGGTGTCCTTTATAAGATGGTGATCTCAATTTTCCGGGTTTTTCCGTTCATGTTTTTGCTTTTTGGGGTCAGGGGCGTGCAGGCGCTCGCCCCTACCGCATTCGACTCAGGGCTTAGCTTGCACGCGGTAAGGTTTGTTCGCCTGATAAAGCTGCAAGCGCGAGGCGTAATCCTTTTTTTCCTGTTCGCTCTGTGCCAGGCCGATGGCCTCTTGCTGCACGACTGCGGCCTTGTCAAACTGTTGCGTCTCGGCAAAAGCGGCGGCCAAAGTGTCGAGAAAAAGGGCATTGGTGCGATGGGTGCCCGCCACCGCTTCTTGCGCATAATTCACCGCTTTTGTCCCGTTCCGAATCTCTGCCGCATCGCTTATAGCCAGTCTCCAGGCGATTGCATTGAGAGCATTGAGCGTGTCGATGTGTTCCAGGCCGCGCCCCTTGCGGCAGAGTGCCAGCATCTGCTCCCGCAGCGCCAGCACTTCCTCCTGCATTTTGATCGCGTCGTCCCGGCGGTCGGCCTCGTCGTAAATTTTCGCCAGGTACTCCATGGTCCATACATTGTCGGGGTGTTCCTGGCCATTCACTTTGCGCCGGATCGCCAGCCCCTCCTCCAGCAGTTTGAGCGCCTCGTCCCGGTGGCCGAGCACATAGTAGGAATTCGCCAGATCGGCCATCTTCTGCAGCGTGTCGGGGTGTTCCGGGCCAAGCACCTTGCGCATAAGCGGCAGCGCCTCCTCCCGCAGCTTGAGCGCCTCCTCACGGCGGCCGGCCTTGTGGTAAAAATTCGCCAGAATGCACAACGTTTTGAGCGTGTCGCGGTGTTCCGGGCCGTTGACCTTGCGGCGGATCGCCAGCACTTCCTCCTGCATTTTGATCGCGTCGTCCCGGCGGTCGGCCTCGTCGTAAATTTTCGCCAGGTACTCCATGGTCCACACATTGTCGGGGTGTTCCTGGCCATTGACTTTGCGCCGGATCGCCAGCCCCTCCTCCAGCAGTTTGAGCGCCTCGTCCCGGTGGCCGAGCACATAGTAGGAATTCGCCAGATCGGCCATCTTCTGCAGCGTGTCGGGGTGTTCCGGGCCAAGCACCTTGCGCATAAGCGGCAGCGCCTCCTCCCGCAGCTTGAGCGCCTCCTCGCGGCGACCGGCTTCATCGTAGGCAGTTGACAGGTTGAACAACATCGTAAGCGTGGTGGGGTGTTCCGGGCCGAGCATTTTGCGCGCAAGCGTCAGCACCTCCTCCCGCATTTTAAGCGCCTCGTCCTGGCGACCGCCGTACCAATAGGAAATCGCCATGTTGTTCATCGCCTTGAGCGTGTCCGTGTGTTCCGCCCCGTTCACCTTGCGGCTGAGCGCAAGCACGTCCTCCTGCAGCTTGAGCGCCTCTTCCCGGCGACCGGCGTACCAGTAGGAAATTGCCAGCGTGCTCATCGCCGTGAGCGTGAAGGGGTGTTCCGGGCCGAGCACCTTGCGAGAGAGCGGGAGCACCTGCTCGCCCAGTTTTATCGCCTCTTGCGAGCGACCGACTTCGCCGTAAGACCTTGCCAGGTTGTCCATCGCACTGAGCGTGTCAGGGTGTTCCGGGCCGTAGGCGGCGAGGCAGTAATCACGAACCTTTTCTCGCAGAGCGATCGCCTCGCGGTAAAGACCCAGCGCGAAGTAGGTGCTGCCGAGGGTCGCTTGGAGTTTGGCCCGGCGCGCGGGTTGGTTGGTCAGATCGGTCTCCAGCTTCGCTACAGCATTGCTCAGAGTTTCGGCGACGGTGATGGTGCGGCCGTCGCGCGCGGGGTCGGGACTTTGGAACACTTGGGTCAGGAATTTGGAAATCGCCTCGGACTCGGCGAAGCGCTGTCTGGCCAGAATCGCCTGCCAGGCACTGATGCCTGTGGCGGCCAAGAGCGCTACGGCGATCAACGTGGCGGCGGTGAAGGCGGCCTTGTTGCGGCGCCACGCCTTCTGGAGTCTGTACGCTGCGCTGGGCGGGCGGGCCACGACCGGTTCGTTGTCCAGATGCCGCTCGAGATCGGCGGCTAATCCATTGGCCGTCTCGTAACGGCGCGCCCGGTCCTTTTCCAGGCACTTCATGACGATCCAATCCAGATCGCCCCGGAGTTGGTGGAGCAGCTTCGAACTGTCGGTCGAGCGGCGTTTGGCCGTGGTGGTCAAGTCCGCGCCGTGAAGCGTCGCGAGGCGTGTGCTCGGGCGGATCGGTTCCTGCTCCCGGATGATCTTGCGCATCGCGTCCAGGCCGGAGGCCATCAGTTCCTTGGCGTCGAAGGGCGTGCTGCCGGCCAGCAATTCGTAGAGCAAAACGCCCAGGCTGTAGATGTCGCTGCGCGTATCAATGTCCAGACCGCTCATTTCCGCCTGTTCCGGCGACATGTAGGCTGGCGTGCCGATAAACTGATGCAATTGCGTATAAACCGTCTCGTCCGTCAGCCGGCCTTCCGTCGCCTTGGCAATGCCGAAATCAATCACCTTGGGCACCGGCACCCCATCGTGCAGCGTGACCATGATGTTGGAGGGTTTGATGTCGCGATGGATGATGCCCTTTTGGTGCGCGTGCTGAACGGCGTGGCAAACCTCGATCAAAAGGGCGAGGCGCTCCTTGGTATTCAGTTGGTTCTGATCGCAGTATTCGGTGATTTTGATGCCCCGGACCAATTCCATCACAAAGTAAGGACGTCCGGTCTCCGTGGTTCCGGCATCGAACACCTTGGCAATGTTGGGGTGGTCCATCATGGCCAGGGCCTGCCGTTCCGCTTCGAAGCGCGCGATGACCTCCTTGGTATCCATCCCCAGCTTGATGACTTTGAGGGCCACGCGGCGGCGCACCGGCTCGTACTGCTGGGCGACATAGACGGCCCCGCACCCGCCCTCGCCCACTTTCTCCAACAGCTTGTAGCGGCCGATGGTCTGGCCCACGGCGTTGTCGTCCGCGTTGACGGCCGTATCGAGCTTGATGGTCCTGACGGGTTCTTCTCTTGTGGCGGCGGCGGGCTTGTTCATGAAACCATCCTCTTTAAAATGATCGGCCAGCAAGGCTTCCACACGGGCACGCCGCGCCGAATCCTTCCCGCAGGCGCCGTCCAAAAAGGCGGCGCGTTCCTGCGGCGTGTTCTTGTCCAACGCCTCAAGGAAGATTTCCTTCTCTGAACGGTTTTGGAATGTGTCTGGTTCGTTCATTTTATGTCCTGTCATCAAGTAATGGCGCAAACAGCCGGCAAATCACGCCAGTGCGTCCAATCTTTTCTGAGAATTACAGGCACCCTGACAAATCGCGCCCGCTTATCGCGGCCTATTTGCCACGGATGGCGCCTTTGAGCCAGGCGCGGGCAAAGACCCAGTGCCGGTCGGCGCTGCGCGGCGATATTTCAAGGGCCTCCGCGATTTCTGGAATGGTCATGCCCACGAAATAGCGCAGCTTGACAACTTCAGCCGCCGTGGCGTCCTCGGCGGCCAAGGCATCCAGGGCTTCATGCACGGCCAGAATTTCATCCTGCGGAACGGGCGGCTCGATTCTGGATTCGTGCAATTCCTCCAGCGGTTGATCCTGGCCACGTTTCAAACTGGCCTTGCGCCGGGCCTTGTCAATGAGGATGCGTCGCATGGCCTCGGCGGCCGCTCCGAAGAAATGGGAACGTCCGCGCCATTGCTGATGATCCGAACCGGCCAGTTTCAGCCAGGCCTCATGCACCAGCGCGGTGGGTTGCAGCGTATGGCCGGGCGCTTCGTGGGCCATCTTCTGCGCCGCGAGCTGGCGCAATTCCTGATAAACCAACGGAAGCAGTTCGTCCGCAGCGGTGGGATCACCCCGTGCCAGCGCTTCGAGAATGTGCGTGGCGTTGCTCACGATGATTGAGGAGTCCCAGATCACCTACGCCAAATCAAGCTTAAATGAAAAGGACAAAAGCTCTTGTGCGTTGCGATTTGATCCTCCATGCGGTCATCGCACGCAATTTGCGGAAAGTGGGGTGGCCAACGGGACTCGAACCCGCAACAACAAGCTCCACAAGCTTGGACTCTACCATTGAGCTATAGCCACCAGCCAGCCCTCAGCCTAATTTCTTCCACGGCTTGCGTCAAGTCTGGTAAGATCAAGTTCGGCAGTGGATCGGACATCTGACTCTTTCCATTTTCGGCAAGGTACGCTACATTAAAGATGTTCGACGAATGATTTTGTTGCGCCAAGGTAATTCCGAGCACGCGGTGGAGATGTTCCCCCGTTTCCGGGCGCGATGCTGTCGAGTGGGTGTGGCCTTTCTGGTTGGAATGCAGGCCCTGGCTGCGATGATGGGCCGCGCGGCCGATGCGGGGCCGCTGGTGCAGCCGCCTTCGAAGTGGGTGGTCCCGCGGTCGTTTGAGAGGCCCGCGGCCGATGACGCCGCGGACCCGTCCCAGGATTACCGCTGGCTGCTTTCGGATCGGCAAATCAACGCGCAAAACGACGAGCAGTTCGTGCATCAGGCGCGGCAGATTCTCAGTGCCGCCGGCGTTCAGTTCGCTTCGCATATCGCCATTAACTACGATCCAACCTGCGAATCGCTGAGTTTTCATTGGGCCAGACTCTGGCGCGGCGCCAACAAGCTGGACCGCCTGGACTTGTCCAAATTGCACGTTAGCCCGGCCGGGCTTGACACCGATGAATTGCTTTTCAGTTCCGAGAAAACAGCCTTCCTGATGCTGGACGACGTGCGGGTGGGCGACATCGTTGATTACGCTTACACCATCGAAGGCGCCAATCCGGCCCTGGCCGGAAAATTTTCCGACTCGGTGCGGCTCCAGTTCAGCCAGTCAGTGGATCGCGACGTAACGCGCCTGATCTGGCCGTCCTCGCGGCGTCTTTACATCAAAAACCATATTACCGACATCCAGCCAATTACTTCCCGCAAAAGCAACATCGTCGAATACATCTGGGACGTGCCCCATGCGGCGGGATTGCGCCTCGAACCGCCGACGCCCGTCTGGTACGACCCTTATCCCTGGGTGCAATTGAGCGAGTTTCGGAATTGGTCGGATGTCAATCGCTGGGCGTTGCGCCTGTTCACCACGACCAACCCGCCGTCGCCGGAGTTGAAACTGAAGATCAACGAATGGAAACAATTGCCGGAGCCGGCGGATCGCGTGCTGGCGGCCTTGCGTTTCGTGCAGGAAGAGGTGCGTTATCTGGGGATGCAAGACGGGCCGGCCAGTTATGAGCCGGCCCAGCCATCGGTGGTCTTTGCGCGGCGATTCGGGGATTGCAAAGACAAATCGTTGCTTCTTGTCACCGTCCTGCGCGCGCTCAAGATCGAAGCCTTCCCCGTTTTAGTCAATGACCGCCGGCGGCAGGAGTTGGCGGAACTTCAACCCTCGCCCACCGATTTCGATTACGTTGTCGTCCAGGTCAACCTGGGCGGCCAAAGTTATTGGCTGGACACGAAGCCGACTTACGCGCGAGGTGTGTTGGCGCAGCGCTTCTGGCCCGCTTATGGCTGGGGGTTGACGGTCAGTCCGGGCGTCACCGCGCTGACACCCATTCCCCCGTGCCCCGTGCAGCCGAGAACCACCGTCAGGGAGTTCCTCAACATTGGCGGATTGAATGAGCGATCCACGGTCAAAATTGTGACGCTGGCCGAAGGTCCCGACGCGGACGCTCTGCGCGAGCGTTTCGCCAACACGCCGCGCGAGGACATCGAGCGCGACAACCTCAACGCCTACGCCAAGATTTATCCCTTCATGAGCCGCACCGAACCTCTGCTCTTTGGCGACGACGATCAACAAAACCAGATCGAAACCACGGAGTTTTACGCCATTGAAAAGATGTGGGTCCGGCAGCCGGATGAACAGCTCCCTCATAGCCGGGTTTATTGCGTGAGCCTGGCCGACGACTTGGTGAAGCCGGCGGAATCGTCGCGCACGATGCCCTTGGGCGTGCGGCATCCTGTCCATCAGATCTTTCACGCCGTCGTGAGCGTGACGACGGTCTGGCCCATCCCCGCGTCCACCACGACGATTGAGAATCCGGCTTTTTCCTTCCAACGCCTTGTCAATGTGGCCGGAGGCCGGCTGCTCCTCGACTACGAATTTCGCTCCTTGAGCGACGCGGTGGCGCCCGAAGCCGTGCCAGCCTACGTGCGCGACCTGGACTCAGCCACGGATGCGCTGGGGTACACCGTGATTGGATTGTGGTAACGGAGAAGCGCATGACTGCTTTTCATTTGGCAAGGGGCGGCGGCTGAATTATTGATAAATGGATGAAAACGAAGAATATTCATTTTGCGTGGCAACGCCGGGTTTGGCTGGCGTTTGGGGCCGCCTTTTTTGCCTTGGCGTCCGGCTCCAGCCAGGCCGAGAACCTCGTTCCGCTCGTGATCAAATTGCCCGCTGAGGCCTTTGTCGGCACACCCTCAGACGCGCCGCTGGACACCACCGTGGAGAAACCAAGCGGCAAACCGCGCCCGCCGTTGATGGTGCCGCCGGGTGTCATCAACGTGGCGCTCCACAAAACCGTCACCACCAGCGACACCAACAAACTGGCCGAAAACCTGGTCAAAATCACCGATGGCGAAAAGGAAGCCGGCGAAGACAACGTGGTGCTGGTGCGCAAAGGTCCGCAATGGGTGCAAATTGACTTGGGCAACCCGTATGAAATCTATGCCGTCGTCGTCTGGCATGGCCATGACGAACCCAAGGTCTATCACGCCGTCGTGGCGCAAGTGGCGGATGACGCGCCGTTCACGCAAAACGTCCGCACCCTCTTCAACAACGATCATAAAAACCTGGATAAGCTGGGCGCCGGGACCGACCGTGAATACTTTGAATCGCACGAAGGCAAACTGATCGAGGGCAAAGGCACCGTGGCGCGCTACGTGCGGCTTTATTCCGACGGCAGCACGGTCAGCCGGTTGAACGAATACACGGAGATCGAGGTCTATGGCCGGCCGCCGAAATGATAGTGGGCCTCACCGGAGGACAGGCTTGGCTGATGCCCATGATCACAACCCTTTTAGAGGGTGCTCCAAACAAAATCACCCGTCGCCTCATGCGTAAGATGAACGGCAAACAATGAATACCGTCCTCAAATTTCAATGTCCGAACTGCGGGCAGACTTACGAGACTGAATCCAATCTCACCGGGGAGTTCGTCTGCGAAAAATGCCAATTCTCATTTATCCTTACCAAGGAGGAGTTCGTTAGTGCGGATAGTCCTGACGACCCTGCTCCGGTTGAAGAACCGCCTCAGCAATCGGTGCCGCGAAGGGCAATTGATATGTGCTCGGACCCGGCCCAAAGGCGTCTTTTCATCATCACCACAACAGGAAACGAAATCAGTGGTCAAGCCATCGAAAAATATCTGGGAATTGCGCGTGGCATTGTTGTTCGATCTCCTACAAGCACTCAATCACTGTTTGGAGGCCTTGAGAAAATTATCGGCGGCAATATCGAAGCCTACGCTAAACTCTGCGAGCAGGCCCGCCTCGATGCGTTTTCCCGAATGCTGGACCACGCCAATACAATGAACGCCGATGCGATAGTAGCCTTTCGCTATGATGCCACGGAGTTCTCTCCCGGCGTGACGGAAGTGCTGGCTTACGGAACCGCCGTTAAACTCCGCCAAGTCTGAGCACACACAAATAATCGAACTGACCCTGTCGCGCTGAATGCTCATCGTTGCGCTGTCCGACCAGAATAAACTCTGGAAAACTTGAGACGAACGTAACTCACTGGCCGCCATCGCTTGGCCTCGTGGCGTTTCGCAAACAGTGAGAAGTGCCGCTCAATCTGGCGCGCGTTACTCCACAGTTTCTTATCAAATTCAGTTCGGGGTCTCAACCGAATTTGCGCGTCAAACGATGTAGGTCATAGGCGCGCCGTTGCTCTTTCGTCATGCCTTCAAAATCGGGGGCGCCGTTTTGGCGGACGGGCCAGGCGGGTTTGGTGAGCGGAGTGGTCGCCGACATGGACACTGTGGCGCGCGAGGCGGCGGTCCCGTCGTAACTCATTGAAAGGTCGGTCAATTCCAGGTCTTTTTCCAACGGCAATTTGGGGCGGATGTTTTTCCCCTGCAAAACGCCGTGGTAAGCGCGGACGGCCTCCTCCGGGGAAATCCGGCCATCGGTGATCAAGCGCAGCATTTCGATGAACGCCAGGGGATGGTCGGCCTGGTTGATCTTGCGTCCGTAGAGCGCCACGCGCGCGCCGTATTTCTGCGCGTCGTGAATCAGCTTGAAAGCGTCATAAGTGGTGCCCGCGCTCCCGCCGAGAATGCCGACGACCAGATTCGGATCGTATTGCGCCAGTTCCTCCATCGCGCGCGGCCCGTGATACACAATTTTCAGGAAAAGCGGGCGTCCCGCTTCCGTCACCCCGGCCAGGCTGCGCAGGATTTTGTCATTGATAAACTCGCCCAGCTTGGCCGGCGCCACGCCGCTGGCCGTGTTGGGATCAAAGACTTCCAGGAAATAACGAAACCTTTTGCGCTCGGCTTCTTCGCGAAATTCCTTGAAAGCCAGCAGCGTGTCGCGGTCGTGCTCGAGATGGTTGTTGAAGGTCACGGAGTAAAGGCCCAGATTCGCGCCGGGAATTTCCACGTCCGGTTCGCATTCGATTTTGCCGCATTGGATGTGGGCGATGCTGGCAGTGCGGAAAGGCTGGACGGGCTCCTTGGTGTAACAACCGTGCCGCACGGCCCAAACGTCCGTGGCGTCGTTGGCGCGGGCGGCGGGGGTGACGTGCGAATCGCGGAAAAGACCCTCCTTAATCGTCAGTTGTTCGCTCACGTAGGCCGACATGAGCATGATGTCAATCACACCCTGGCGCACGATCTCGCGGATGATGTCCAGAAACTCCGGCAGGTTGCGGCAGCCGAATTCCTCGCGGCTCCAGACTTCGGGCGAGAAGCGGGCCGGATGCGCCCCGCGCGCGGCCAGATAGCTGCGCGGTCCGGGCGCGCGCACGCCAAAGGCCATGTCCGCGTCCTTGGCGTCGGCAATGATAAAATCGCGCGAGCCGCAGCCGGCCTTGATGGCGGCGAGTTTCGTATCGAGCGATTTCATCAGAGGGAATTTGCGCCCACTTTGGCCAGAGTCTCCCGGAGCGCCTTGGCCGAGGCTTGCAGGGCCGCCAGTTCCTTCGGCCACAATTTGATTTCGACGTGGGATTGGACCCCGTTGCGGCCGACAACCGACGGCACGCTCAAGCAAACATCGCGGACGCTATACGCGCCCTGCACGAGGGAGGAGACCGGCAGCAGCGCTTTTTTATCGAGCAAGACGGCGTGAACGACGTCGCGGATGGCCAGACCCACCGCCCAACCGGCGCCGCCTTTTCGTTTGATGACTTCGGCGCCGCTGCCTTTGGTTCGCTCGAAGACCGCGTTTTGGAATCCGGGCGAGCATTCGGGCAGCCCCGCCAGCGGCAGGCCGTTGACGGTGGCGCTGGACCAGATGGGGACCATCGAATCGCCGTGCTCGCCCAGGATGAGCGCCTTGACTTGCGACGAGGCCAGCTTGAGTTCCTGGGCGATCAGCGAACTGAAGCGCGACGTGTCAAGCATCGTGCCCAGGCCATAGACCTGGTTCCAAGGCAGGCCGGTGCGCCGCAATGCCAGTTGCATGAGGATATCCACGGGATTGGAAACCACGAAAATGTGCGCGTCCTTGCGCGGCCCGGCGATTTTGATCGCATCAATGATCGAAAGAAACAATTCCACATTGCGGTTGATCAGATCCAGGCGCGATTCATCCGGCTTGCGACGCAGGCCGGCGGTGACAAGAAAAATGTCGCTGTCCGCCGCGCGGGCGTAATCGCCGGCGTAAATGCGCTGATCGCCGGCCAGCGCGCTGCCGTGCAACAAATCCAGCGCCTCGCCCTCGGCCAGATCGCGGTTGGCATCGAGGATTTGCAGTTCGGAAACCAGACCGCCGCATTGCAAGGCGTACGCGGCGCAGGAGCCTACCCTGCCGCCGCCGCCGATGATGGTCACTTTCATGAAGAAGCTTTGGTTTCTAGTGAACTGTTACGGTAATGGGTTTACAACGAACCCCTCTCCCGGCCTGCGGCCACCCTCTCCCCGCAAGGCGGGGAGAGGGCAGGGAGAGGGGTTCGTGCAAAGGGTTCATTGAAACGCTACACTAGTTTTGACATGATTTGATCGGTGATGGTCTGGATCAGGGCCTCGGCTTGCCGGTCCGGCTCGGCGGAGTCCAATTGTTTTGGGGGCACGGCGCAGGCCACACCTGGCCGCCATTCGTCATTATTGCACAACTCGCACTCTTTGAGGCCGATTCTGGGATCGGGAATGCCCAGCGTTTGCTTGATCTTGAGCAGGTCCTGCAGGTGCGTCTGGGAAAACGTCTTTAACGGCGGGCCCAATTGCGCGGCGACCACGACGGTGCGGCAATAGGCCTCGATGATTTCCATTTTGAAATAGGCGTCCTCGACGCTGACATGGCTCCAGGAAACAACGCCGTGATTGGCCATCAGAATCGTGTTGTGGTGGTCGCTCAAGTCAGCCACGAGCTTGCCCATTTCCGGCGTGCCGGGCGTGCGATAGGGCGCGATGGGGACTTTGCCAATGAAGACCTCGATTTCGGGAATCATGCAGGTGGGCGGCTCCACGCCGGCGACGGCGAACGCGGTGGCATGAGGCGGATGGCAATGCACCGTGGCCACCGCCCGCGCTTGACGCTTCATGATTTGCAGGTGCATCAGGATTTCGCTCGTGCGCTTTTTCTGCCCAGCCAATTGGTTCCCTTCCAGGTCCACCAGGCACATATCCTCCGGTTTCATGAAACCCTTGGAAACCAGCGTCGGTGTGCAAAGGGCGAGTCCGTCCGCGACTCGAACAGCGATGTTGCCGCCGTTGCCGTCCACGTAGGCGCGCGCCCAAAGGCGGCGGCCAATCTCGCACATTTGCAGTTTGAGCGCATGGATTTCCGGCGAGTTGAAGAAGGCCTCGATCTTGGATGGCGCGGCGGAATTGGAGGACTTGCCCGCGGGTTGGATGGCATCGGGACGCGAGCCGTTGTTTTCGATTTCGCGCAACAGATCCCGCGCGGAAGGCGTCAGGATCGCGTCGCCTGGAAGCGACTTGATGTCGCCGCCGTTGCGCAATAATTCCTCCACTTCTTTGGCGCTGATGATGGTTCTCATACGAAGCAATAAAATACGCCCCGTTGAAAACCGGCGGACCTCATCCGCATCCATGCAGTCGAGGACCACGACAGGAAGATTTTGAGACAGGATGAACAGGATGAACAGGATGAAGTACAGAACACGAAGCTCTCCCCAAACGCTGAGGGATTATTTCTGATGCCACATCCTTTTTCCATCCTGTTAATCCTGTTAATCCTGTCAAAATTCAGTTCTTTAACTGCATGGATGCGGCTTAGGCGACTTGGCGAAGAATCTCGATACGGACTACGTGCAACGGCGAGGCGTGGACAGTTTCCCCTGGAATCCCGGTCTTTGGATCGGGTTCCACTCCGATTTCGATGCTGTGTTGGGCAATGAACAGATGATCCCGATGGGGTATTTCGAATGTGCGTCCGTCCGTAAAAACGATCCGAAAAGGAGCAAATGGTTGCGCGTCGCGGATATTTTTGATGTCCACCGGTCTCATGGTCGCATAATAGGATTAGTTTACTTTCTTTCATTTCAATGGCGAGTAAAAAATGTCGTCAATCAGCGCCGCGTCAATGGCATCTATGGGCGTGGGGCTGTCAAAAGGCATGGCAGCTTCGCGGCCTTCAATGAATCCTATGGTTTGGCCAACGCCGCCACCGAGATCGTCGTACACCACAACGCTTGGTTCCTTGCTCACGGCGGCCGCTTTGGAGCCCGGCAGGAAATGCTCGCGCGTGAACGGGCTGACCACCAGCCAGCGCGCGCCGCGCAGTCCTTCCACGGTTTTGCCCAGGGTGACTCTGCCAATGACGGTTCCAAGCCTCATGCGGCCGCTCCTGTTTCCGGTTCGTCCACCAGGCCGACGACCATCCAACGCGCCGGGCTTTTGGGGTCTCCGACCGCGGCCCGGGCCGCGGTGCCGTCGGAGGAAATGATGACCCGCTGGTGCAGGCCGGCGCCGTGGGAGTCAATGGCCACTTGCGGCGATCCTTCCGGTTCGCCCGCCGGGCCGATAGGCTGGCAGATCAGCAGCCGCCATCCCTCGAAACTCGGATGTTTTCGAGTCGCCACCACGTTGCCCTCGATGCGCGCGAGCAGCATAATCAGTAAATGCGGAGATTATCCACCATCACGCAGCGGCGGACGCGGGTGAAGGTTCGCGGGTTTGTCACGCCTTCGCCGGTCGGCGTGGCGATGGAATAACTCAGGTAGCCCTCGCCGCCCAAGCCCAGACCGGCCATGCACGGTCCGTTCTTGATAAACAACGTGGTGTCCAGCGCGCGGGCCATGGCCGTCATGTGTTCCACGTCGTGCGAATGAATGATCGCCGTGTGTTTGTAATTGTGCTCCGCCTCCACGGCCTCTTCGATCCCTTCCTCCACGCTCTTGACGCGGACGATGGGCAGGAACGGCATCATTTGCTCTTCGACCACGAACGGATGCCGCGCATCGGTCTCGGCGAAAAGCAGCGGGGTCTTGTCCGGCACGTTGAGGCCGGCGGCCTGGGCGAGGACGGCCGGGTCTTTTCCGATGAAATCCTTGTTGACAACTGGTTCCGGGCAGCCGCCGCCCTTGCCTTCCTTGAACACGAAGGCCGCCTTGGTCAGCCGTTCCAGTTGGGCCGGGTTGAGCCGCACCGCGCCGTTGTTTTCCAACTCCGACATGAGTTTGTCGGCGATGCTGTCGAGCGCGAACACTTCCTTCTCGCCGATGCAGAGCAAATTGTTGTCATAGCTGGCGCCCTGGATGATAGCGCGGGCGGCGCGTTTCAGGCAGGCGGTGTCATCCACCAGCACGGGCGGATTGCCCGGCCCGGCGCAAACGGCGCGTTTGCCCGATTGCATGGCTGCTTGGACCACGCCCGGTCCGCCCGTGACGCACAACAAGCGGACTTGTTCATGCGCGCACAACGCTTTGAACGACTCCAGCGTCGGGTGCTCGATGATGCAGCAAAGGTTCTCGATGCCGGTTTCGCGCGCGATGGCCTCATTGTAGGCGCGAATGGCCAGGGCCGCGCAACGCGAGGCCGCCGGGTGCGCGTTGAAAACCACGGCGTTGCCGGCCGCCACCATGTTGACAATGTTGCCGCTCAACGTCGGTATGGAATGAGTCGAAGGCGTGATCGCGCCGATGACGCCGAATGGCGTGTATTCTTCCAGCGTGATGCCGTGATCGCCGCTGCGGCCATCTGGACGAAGCCACTCGACGCCGGGAACATCCTTGATGATTTGCAGCTTTTCGATTTTGTGATCGAGCCGCCCGATTTTCGTTTCCTCCAGTTCAATGCGGCCCCACTCGGCCGCATTGCTCGAGGCCAAAGTCTTGACAATGTGAACGGCCTTTTGCCGCGCCGCCATGCCGCCCTGCTTCAACTTGACAAAGGCCGCCGCCGCCGCGTCGCACGCCTGGCCCGCCTCCTGAAAAACGCCAAACTGCCCGGCGGCGGCGGACGCGGACGGCTTGGGGCAATGGCATTCGGGCTTGCCCGCAGGAGCCGGGCCGGTTGCCTTGGCCGGGCCGAGCCGGCCCAGAACTTCTTCGACCACCTCGCGGATAAGCTGTTCGTTAAGTGCGGCTGACATAAGTCATTTACGTCTTTGCGTTGTAGATTTGTTTTCCCAGCACATCCACCACATCCACGATGCCGATGATGACGGCATCTACGGGCGCTTCCTTGAGGCTCGGGGCCAGGCGGGCCGAACTGCCCTGGCAGAAGAGCACCATTTCGCCCACGCCGGCGCCGACGCTGTCCACGGCAATAATCGTATTGACACCAGCACGGAAGCGCGCCGGGTCCTTCTCATCCACCAGTTGGGGCCGGAGCAGGAGCAGCTTGCGCCCGTTGAGGGCCGGGTCCTTTTTCGTCGCCACCACCGCCCCTTCGACTCGTGCCAGGAACATAATTATTTGCCTGTCGGTTTGCGCGGCAGGATGGTCTCTACCTCCGCGTGCGGGCGGGCGATGACATGCACGCTGACCAGTTCGCCTTTGTTGGCCTTGATGGCCTGCGCGCCCGCGTCGGTGGCGGCCTTGACCGCCGCGACGTCGCCGACGACGACCGCGGTGACGAGGGCGTTGCCGACTTGCTGCATGGGGCCGGCCAATTCGACATTGGCCGCCTTGAGCATGGCGTCGGTGCCTTCGACCAGGGCGATCAGCCCGCGCGTTTCCAGAAGTCCGATTGCTTGATGTGGCATAGTTGTTCTTTCGTTACAGTTTCAATGATGGAGTTAATGGGTTTGCAAAAACCGGCGCACCTCGCGGGCGACAACCAGTTCCTCGTTCGTTGGAATGACAATAATCTTGACAGTGGATTCCGGCGCGCTGATGACGGCTTCCCGCGCCTTGGTTTCCTCGTTGAGTTTGGGATCCAGCACGAGGCCAAGTTGATCAAGATCACGGCAAATCGCCTCGCGCACGCCGGCGCGATTTTCGCCAATGCCGGCCGTGAATACCAGCGCGTCGCAGCCGTTGAGTTGGAGAAAATACGAGCCGATCCAATGACGAATGTTATGCGCAAATACATCGAGCGCCAATTGCGCGGGAGCGTCGCCTTTGGCGGCCCGCGCCGCGATGTCGCGAATGTCGTTGTCACCGCCGGACAACGCTTTGAGGCCGGATTCCTTGCACAGCAACCGCTCCGCCTCGTCCAATGTCAAATTCTTCGAGCGCATCATGAACGGCAGCGCGAAGGAGTCGAGGTCGCCGACGCGATTGTTGTGCGGCATGCCGGATTGCGGGCTGAACCCCAAACTGTTCCCTATGGCCACACCGTCGCGGATGCCTGTCACCGACGAACTGCCGCCCAAATGACAGGAAATGACGCGCAAGGCGGGCTGGCGGACGGGACTCTTCCCGCCATCCACATAAAGTTGACGGGCGCGATGGGCCACGTCCTCGCGGCACAGCATTTCGGCGGAGCGTTCGGCGATGAATTTGTGGCTGGCGCCGTGGAAGCCCCAGCGCCGCACGCCCGCCTGGCGCCACGCTTCCGGCACGGCGTAACGCATGGCCGCTTCCGGCGCCCATTGATAAAACGCCGTCTCGAACAATCCCACTAGCGGCACGCCCGGCAGGCGCTTGGCGAAGAGCCGGATGCCGGCGATGTAAGGAGGATTGTGCGCGGGCGCCACGGTGTTGTATTCCTCCATCGCGCGCACCACCGTTTCATCCAGCCGCACACAGCCATTGATGCCGCGAGCCATGATGGTCTTGAACCCGACGGCGGCTAAGTCGGTTTCACTGGCAATCCAGCCGCCTTGGTGAAGTTCTCCCAGGCAGGTCTCGAGGGCTTGCGCGTGATCGCAGATCCGTTCCACGCCGCCGCGCGTCAACAAACGTTCCTGGCCATCCGAAAAATCGAATAACCGATATTTCAGGGTGGTTGATCCCAGATTGGCGACGAGGATTTTCATCCGCCCATTTCGTTTATTGCAGCCAGCGGCCCAGGCCGGCGAGGCCCTCGTGCGGACGCGGTATGACCTGCACGCTGACCACGCTGCCGACTTGCGCGGCGGCGGCGGCGCCCGCGTCCGTGGCGGCTTTGACCGCCGCGACGTCGCCGCGGAAAAAGGCGGTCACGTAGCCGCTGCCGATTTTTTCCCAGCCGACAAACTGGACGTTGGCCGCCTTGAGCGCGCAATCCGCCGCTTCCAGCAGCGCGCAGAGGCCCTTTGTTTCGATCATGCCAATTGCTTGTTGAGACATAGATATAGTTGGTGAATGGTTAATGGTTACTTTTTCGCCGGTTCGCCCACGAAGACTTTCATCAGGTCCTCATGCGGACGGGCCAGAATGTGCGAGCTGACCAATTCCCCCACTTTGCCGGCGGCCTTGGCCCCGGCATCCACGGCCGCCTTGACGCTGCCGACATCGCCGGTGGCGAAGACGGTGATCAACCCGCCGCCAATGGAAATCGTCTTGACCAAGGTGACATTGGCGGCCTTGACCATGGCATCGCTGGCCTCGACGCTGCCGACGTAGCCCTTGGTTTCAATCATGCCTATCGCTTCTTGATTCATGTGTGTTCCTTCTTTTTTTAATGATTATTGACTGTGTTCGTTTAAGTGATCAATTCGCAAGGCGTGTCCGGCTGCAAATTGCAGGCGTTGCCTTCGTCGGTGTCAATGTGGACCTCCAACTTGAAAGCGGGGTCAATGCGGACGAGCGTCTGGTCCAAAATCAATCCGCACGCGCCGCCAATTTTCAATTGCATCTGGCTCCCGGCCTTGACTCCGTAAAACTCCGCGTCGTCCGGATGCATGTGAACATGGCGCATCGCGCGGATCACGCCCTCCTGCATTTCAAAGAACCCCTCCGGCCCCATCAACATGCCTCCCGTCGTTCCCTGGATATTCCCGGAAATGCGCAACGGTATTTCAAACCCCAGCGCGATGGCATCGGTGTAAGCCAATTCCACCTGGTTGAAATTGCGGCACGGCCCCAAAATGCGAAGATTCGAGATGACCCGGCTGCGCGGGCCAATAAGCGTGAGCGTCTCCTTGGCGGCAAACTGCCCTTCCTGATAAAGCCACTTGTAAGGCGTCAACGTATGCCCTTTGCCGAACAACGCTTCCACCGCTTCGGGCGTCAAATGGCAATGGCGGGCGCTGACATTGACCACCAGCGGGTTTGGGGCCATCGCCACTCGCGGCAATGTCTTCCCAAGCCGTTGATAGACAGCTTGTCGCACCCGATGTTCCACGACCGCCCGATGCGGGTTATTGGCAATGGCAACCATGCTCTTGCCGTGAATGTCGCAAAAAACGTCAAATTTGTCAATATATTTCTTGCAAAATATTTCAAAATACTCCAAAACGTACCAAATGCAGCCAGAACTGCGCCAAAAACGTATCCAAGATTACCTTAATCGGGCGGAATTTGCCTCTTTGGAAGAATTGGCGCGCGAGGTGGAGGCTTCCGTTTCCACCGTGCGCCGGGACATTGCCGCTCTGGAATTGGCCGGTGGTTTGCGCCGGATGCACGGCGGGGCGCGCCTGGTCAATCCTCATTCCGACGAATTTGCCTTCAATACCCGCGACACGCACCAATTGTCGGAAAAAGAAGCCATCGGCCGCGCTTGCGCCGAACTCATCCGCCCGAATCAGACCGTCATCATTGATGCCGGCACGACGGCCTATCACGTCGCCAAGAATCTGGAATTCAAGACGCCGCAAATCATCACCAATTCGCTGCCCGTGGCGCAATTCTTCGCGGCCACCAACCGCGTCGAACTGATTCTTTCAGGCGGCGTCATTTATCCGCGGCTGGGCGTATTGGTCGGGCCGCTGGCGGTGGAAGCCTTCTCCAAAATCCACGCCGACGTGGCCGTGATGAGCGCGGGCGGGATCACGCTGGAGGGAGTCACCAACTCGCACGGTCTGCTCGTCGAGATTCAATTGGCGATGATGCGCGCCGCGCAAAAGGTGATTTTTTGTCTTGACAGCACCAAACTGGGCCGGCGCTCCGTCTCCGCGCTCTGCGGCCTGGACCGCATCCACACCATCGTAACCGACCGGGGAGCGCCGGAAGACCTGGTGCGCTCCCTGCGCGAGCGGGGGTTGGAGGTTGCCATTGCGGCCCAGGAGGGCGGCAGTTCTTAAAGGTGTGACCGGTCACTTCAAAACCAGCCACTTCGTTCGAGAGTGGCAGAGGCGTCCCGCCTCTGGCCATCCGGATGCAGCGGCGGGACGCCGCAGCCACTTTGTTCAAGCGTGTCAGAGGCGTCTCGCCTCTGACCTTCCGGATTCAGGGGTGCGCGAGTCCCATATCTGCTGGCTCCAGTGAGTCGTTCGTCGTTTGTTTCCGAACTCTCCGCCACAAAAATGAACAGGCAAAAAGCACTCCGAAGTAAAACAATGTGTTGGCGGCAAAGCCAAACCACAAAGGCACGATTGGCAAACGCCGTTCTTCCCGGGCGTGCCACCACGCCGGCAGCAGACCCGTCTGCAAACCTCGCCGCAGAATTTCCCGATAAGGCAACTCCCATTTTGCCAAATTGGCTCCAGCCGCATCCTGATGGGCGGTGACCACTGACTGCATCGAGAGCATGGGCCAGCCTCCGCGATAGAAAGCCGGAGTCTTGCGGCCCTTCCAATAGAGCAAATACTCACCCCCTTCCAAAACCTCTGCTCCAGTCGCAACAGCGTCGGAAACCCCAAAACCTTGTCCTGTCCACCACCAGTTGTAGGACCCGTCCGGTCCCGGAGAAGTGCTCGGCATTCTTCTGTCCTGCCGTTCTGGTGGAAGCGAGCCGCGGGTGTATGGAGACCAGAGAATACAAGCCCATGCGACGAGCACGTTCAAAAAGATGCTCGACACAAAAAGCAGCAAGAATGTCCGGGCGCGCGGCATGTTGAAAGAACGCCTCTCAATATACGACCGCCGGTTCATCTGTTGAAAGACAAATTGACACAAAGTGGCCAGAACGATCAAAAGCGACGGGATCGGCACGCACAATCCGGCTGGCGGAGAAACTCGCTGGACGCTAAGCTGCGAAAGGAAAATGAAACGTGCGACCATCAACCATCCCCGTTGTATCATTATTGCCGGCCCTAACGGGGCAGGCAAAACGACGTTTGCGCGGGAGTACCTTCTCAAGGACGCCGGTGTCGTTCATTTCTGTTTCAAAAGGCCTACCGCCCATTGGCCGACGCGTGGGCAATATATGATAACGCCGGGGCAACACCCCGGCTGGAGGAGAAAACACTATGAAAAAAACGATCCGTAACAAACAGGCAGAGACCTTCGCGGCCGTGGTGGGACGTGCTTTACGCCGCGCCGGTCGGACGGCGCGCAAGACCGCCCGCGCGCATGGCACTCCCATCTATTTCTGGCGCGATGGCAAAGTCGTCGCCCAAAAGCCCTGACGAAATGCCGGCCTCTTTGGAACGCAACGAACACATACATAACAACTTACGGGATAATGCAGTTGCTTTGGGGAGCGCGACCGTCCCGGTCGCCCTGGTCGGCGTCTCGCCGGCCAGTTGGACGATGATTCTGCCAACACCATTAGCTGAGGGACCGAAGGACGGGAAGGTTTTCGGCGAGACGCCGAAAACGGCGGTCGAGAAGTCAGAACAACACACGAGCGGCCCGCTGAAGCGGGCTGCCCGCGCTCCCCAAAGCAACTGCATCGTTCCGGCTTAGATTGTGTGCTTTCCTTGTGATCTTTTGCAGCCAATGCCGTCCCAGTTCCGGTTGCAGGAGGCAGAGCCATCGGCTGGCGTTGAAAAAGTTTGAATATCCCATGTTGCAATCCCATCCAAACGTGTGTAGAGTAGAGTGGTTGTGGCGCTTAGGCGCCTGTTCTTTGAAATAGGGCCGGAATAGTGGTTAGTGGCCAGTGGCCAGTGGCCAGTGGTTAGAGACCTGAGCTGGCCGTGGTCCGGGCTAGAGCCGGTCAATCTGCGTAAGTCGTTGATTTCCATGATAATTCCAGATAGTTCCGGGTTTATTTTGGAATAAATGACCGCATTTTGTCTCAAACTCCTTGCTTTCCCTTCCAGGGCAGGCCGCCGCTGAGGGGCCTAAAGGATGCCTCCAAAATCGGACTGGATAGTAGTGGATAGGAGTCAATAGGACTGAATCGGACTAAAAAAATAAAAAATCCTGAGAAACGTGTCGTTCATGAAACCCAATTGCGATGATGGAGATTAAAATCAACGATCTTGTGCTTCCTTGATGTTTCTTCCTTCTTCCTTCTACTTTCTTCCTTTCTTTCGCAAGTCGTTGATTTCCATGATAATTCCAGATAGTTCCGGGCCAGTTCTGGTGAATTCCCGTTCGATTAACCACAATTCGACCTCACTTTGGGCTTTTTAAGCAGGAACTTTCGGTTACATTTCCCCCCTTGAAAAACAGGATGCGCCATACGGCTGTATGTTTCCTCGCACGGGCCTTGCCCGATGGGTTGTGGAACGTGCTTTTCTTTTTCTTAGTCATCTTCCCAAGCAAAGGAATGACGGCCGATTCCTGGCCCGAATTTCGCGGCCCCGGCGCCCAGGGCATCTCCACGGCGACCAATGTTCCGGTGAGCTGGAGCGCCACCAGCAACGTCGCTTGGAAGGTTGCCATTCCCGGCAAGGGCTGGTCGTCCCCGGTG
>Ga0302325_10000915_pt1 | contig 78083 bp, 72 predicted proteins | sample Palsa_T0_2_FD_201948 | JGI IMG/M metagenome (GOLD analysis project Ga0302325, IMG submission 201948) | Peat permafrost microbial communities from Stordalen Mire near Abisko, Sweden - Palsa_T0_2 | ecosystem: Environmental > Terrestrial > Soil > Palsa > Peat permafrost | place: Sweden: Abisko... | reverse complement strand
GTGCAGGCGCTCGTGCTCACACCGACGCGCGAGCTCTGCATCCAGGTGACACAGGCGATCCGTGCCTACGGTGCAAGTCACGGCGTCGACGTCGTCGCCGTCTTCGGCGGCGCCCCGATCCGCAACCAGGAGGCCCAGCTGCGCGGCGGCGGGCACATCGTCGTCGGCACCGTCGGGCGTGTCCTCGATCTCGTCTCGCGCGGTTCGCTCGTGCTCCACGACTGCCGCTTTGTCGTCCTTGACGAGGCCGACGAGATGCTCGACCTCGGGTTTCTCGAGGACGTCGAGAAGATCCTCGCGGCAACTCCGTCGGGGCGCCAGACGGCACTGTTTTCGGCGACCATGCCACCACCGATCCGGGCCCTCGCCGATCGCTATCTCTACGACCCGCTGCTGATCGCCGTCGAGGCAGCGACGCTGACGATCGACACCGTCGAGCAGTTCCAGCTCCCGGTCGAGACGCGCGAGAAGGCGGCAAAGCTCGTCGAGGTGCTGCGCGCCGAGCAGCCAGATCAGGCGATCGTCTTCGTTCGCACGAAGATCCGCTGCGACCAGCTGTTTCGCACGCTGCGCGACAAGGGGATGAACGTGCGCGCGCTGCACGGCGACCTCAGTCAGGGCCAGCGCGACGGCGTGATGCTCGCCTTCAAGGGCGGGCGCGTTCCGGTGCTCGTCGCGACCGACGTCGCGGCGCGCGGGCTTGACATCTCGACCGTCACGCACGTCGTCAACTTCGACGTGCCGACAGCCCCCGACACCTACGTCCATCGCATCGGCCGAACCGGCCGCGTCGGCCGCTCCGGCCGCGCGATCACCTTCGTCGAGGATCGCCAGAAGCGCGAACTGGAGGCGATCGAGCGCCACATCGGGACGACGATCGCTCCCTGGACGCCTGGCGCCAGCGCCCCGCCGGCCACCGTGAAGGCGCCGCCACGTCGCCATGCCAAACCCCACGTCAGCCGTCCTGCCGACGAGCCGCGCACACGCCTGATCGCCAGCGGCGGCCGCGCCGCGGGTATTGAGGTCGCCGACCTCGTCGCCGCGGTGACGCGGGCGACCGGACTCGACGGCGAGGCGGTGAGCGACGTCTCGGTGCTCGAGCGCTTCGCTTTGCTGAGCGTGCCGGCCCCAGAGGCCGACCGCGTCATCGCACGGGCCGATGGGGTGGAGGTCTGCGGCCACCGCCTCGCGCTCGAGCGCGCCGCGGACTGAGCCTCGCTATCGTGGCCAGCTCGCCCCCCGAGTAGAGGAGCCACCACGATGTCCGTCGCCACCATGAACACCTCCGAGGGCGTGATCGCGCTCGAGCTATTCGACGACGACGCGCCGAAGACCGTCGAGAACTTCCGCACTCTGGCCGACTCCGGCTTCTACGACGACCTGATCTTCCACCGCGTGATCCGCGGCTTCATGCTCCAGGGAGGGTGTCCAGACGGCACCGGCGCCGGCGGCCCGGGCTACACCTTTGAGGACGAGTTCAACTCGCACCTGGTCGTCCGCGGTGCGCTCGCGATGGCCAACGCCGGACCAAACACAAACGGGTCGCAGTTCTTCATCGTCACCGCCGACGAGTGCGCCTGGCTCGACGGCAAGCACACCGTGTTCGGGCGTGTCAGCGACGGTATGGAAGTCGTCGACGCGATCGAGGCGGTCGAGACGGACGGCCGCGACCGCCCGCAGACGCCGGTGGTCATCGAGAGCGTGACCGTCGCGGCGTAAACTCCCCAGGGTTCGCCGGTCGCTAGCCACAGGAGACGCGATGGCAGGTGCCCGCAGTCAGGCCGTGATCGCCCCGAACGGCTGGGCGATCGGGGGCGAGGCAATCGACGTGCACAACCCCGCCACGGGCGCAGCCGTCGTCAGCGTGCAATGCGTCGACGCAGCGGCGCTCGCCGAGCTCGCACGGCATGGACGCGCGGCGCAGGCGGGCTGGGCCGGGCTCGGCTTCAGCGGCCGCGGCGCCGTCCTCGGCAGGATCCGGCGCTGGCTCTCAGACAACGCCACGCGGGTCAGCGACACGCTGAGCAGCGAGACCGGCAAGACCTACGAGGACGCGACGCACCACGAGCTCGCCTACACGCTCTCGGCGCTTTCGTTCTGGGCGCGTAAAGGTCCGCGCTATCTGGCCGAGCGGCGTTTCCTTGCGCGCAGCCCGCTCGTCCCCGGCCGACGGCTGGTGACGCGCTACGTCCCGCGCGGCCTTGTCGGCGTGATCGGACCGTGGAACTTCCCCTTGCTCAACTCCTTCGGCGATTGTATTCCGGCGCTCGTGGCCGGTAACAGCGTGATTCTCAAGCCGTCCGAGCTGACCCCACTCACCTCGCTACTGATGGCCGAGGTGGCGGCCGAGTGCGGCATGCCCGATGGTGTCTTTCAGGTTGCTCCGGGCGCCGGCGAGACCGGGGCGGCGCTCGTCGACCTGGTCGACTTCGTCATGTTCACGGGATCGATTGCCACCGGTCGCAAGGTCGCGCTGCGCGCGGCCGAGACGCTGACGCCGCTGACGCTCGAGCTCGGCGGCAAGGACGCGCTGGTCGTGCTAGGCGGTGCCGACCTCGAGCGGGCCGCCAACGTCGCCGTGTACTACGCGATGATCAACGCCGGACAGACGTGCGTCTCGATCGAGCGCGTCTACGCCGAGGCGGCGATCTACGACGATTTCATCGCCAAGCTCGTCGAGAAGGTCGCCGCTCTGCGCTGTGGCGAGCCGGGCGGGCCGGGATCGGTCGAGATCGGGGCGATCACCGACGAGCGCCAGCTCGCGACGATCGAGGCGCACGTCGACGACGCGCTCGCCAAGGGGGCGCGGGCGCTGGTTGGCGGTAAGCGTGTGGCCGGGCGCGGACGCTTCTACGAGCCCACACTGCTCGTCGATGTGGACCACACGATGTCCTGCATGACCGACGAGACGTTCGGTCCGACGCTGCCGGTGATGCGCGTCGCCGACGCCGATGACGCCGTACGGCTGGTCAACGACTCCCGCTACGGTCTCGGCGCGGCGGTTTTCGCGCGCGACGCCGATGAGGGCGAGCGCGTGGCCCGGCGCTTGCAGGTCGGCGCGGTCTGCGTCAACGACGCGGCGATCAACTATTTCGCGCTCGAAGCGCCGTTGGGCGGGATCAAGGAGTCCGGTCTCGGCGTGCGCCACGGTGCCGAGGGCATCCGCAAGTTCTGCTCCCAGCAGACGATCTTGATCGCGCCGCGGTGGATGCCGAGCCGCGAGCCCCACATGTTCCCGTCGGCGCGGATGAGCAAAGCGCTGGCACGGCTACCGAAGCTGCTCTACGGCCGCTCGGGCAGCGCCGCCGGCGACGGCCAGCAGGTAGACGACAGCTAGATCGCTTCGTCGGCGCTCTGCCGGCAGATCTCCTGCAGCCGGGCGTCAGGGATCTGCTCGAACGCGTCGAGCACGGCCGGATCGAACTGCCCGGGGCTGTCGCGGAGCACCTGGCGCGCCTGCGGCACACCCACCGCCGTGCGGTAGGGACGATCGCTCGTCAGCGCGTCGAGCGCATCAGCCAGCGCGAAGACGCGCGCGGCGAGCGGGATCTGCTCGCCAGCGAGACCGTCTGGGTAACCGCCGCCGTCCCAGCGTTCGTGATGGTGACGCACGACCGCCGTCGCCGGGCCGAGGAAGGCGATCCCGCCGATGATCTCCTCCCCGATCAGCGGGTGGCGTTGCATGATCTCGCGCTCGGCGGCGTCGAGCCTGCCCGGCTTGAACAGGATCGCGTCGGGCACGCCGACCTTGCCGACATCGTGGAGCAGGAAGCCAAACTCGATCTCGGGCTGCTCGCTGAGCGCCAGCCCACTTGCCGCGCCGATCTCGATGCCGTAGGCCGCAACGCGCTCGGCATGGTGCGCGGTGTAGGCATCGCGCGCCTCGACAGCGTTGGAGAGGGCGCGAACCGTGGCCATGTAGGAGTCGCTCAGCTCGCGCGCTCGATGGCGCTCACGCCTGGACGTCGCGCGCAGCTCGGCGGCATAACGGTCGAGCTGTCGCGTCTTGGCCGCGTCCTCGGTGCGATGGTGATCGAGCGCCGCATGCAGCGCGGCAACCTCGCCCTCCAGGTAACTCATAGCGACCTGCTGCGCTGGCTGTCCCACCGCACCAACCCTAGCGAGCGGACTGGTTGGAGCCGTGGCACCGCAACCTTTGGCGCCGTCAGGCGTCTTACCATCGGGCGGCGCGCCTTGATGGGAGGCGCCGCTAACCTCACCATGCTGTCACGCAAGCGTATAGCTCTCGCATGTTGTCTTGGCGCGATCAGCGGCTCGCTGGTGTCCGCGCCAGCGGCCCTGGCCTCCTACAACGAGACGGTGTTCTTCGAAGCGCCGGTGCAGCTGCTCTCGGCGGCACAGCGGCCGGGCGCGATTACCCAGATGCAGTCGCTCGGCGTGCACGCTGTGCGGATTCTGCTGGACTGGGACGACGTCGCGCCGAAGCCGAGTGCGAAGCACAAGCCGAAGTTCAGCGCGACCAACCCCGCCGACTACAACTGGGGCCAGTACACGCCCTTGCTTGCGGAGATGCACACGCTCGGCTGGAAGGTGCTGCTGACCGTGACCGGCCCGGTGCCCTGCTGGGCCTCATCCTGCGCCAAGAACCACGTGACGAGCCCCAACGCCAAGGACTTTGGCCAGTTCATGGAGGCCGTCGGACGCGAGTACGGCAGCTACGTAAAGCTCTACTCGGTCTGGAATGAGCCGAACCAGCCGCAGTTCCTGATGCCCCAGTACAACCACGGCCGGCTCGCCTCCCCGGCGATCTACCGGCAGCTGTTCCTCGACGGCTACGCCGGGCTCAAGGCATCGGGCAACTTCCACGGGATGACGGTGCTGATGGGCGAGACCTCGCCGGTCGGCGTCAAGGTCGAGGGAATTCCCGCGCCGCTTGCCTTCCTGCGCGGGGTGCTCTGCCTCAACGCCGACTACGTCAAGGCGAAGAGCTGCGGAAAGTTGCCGGCCGGGGGCTACGCGCAACACCCCTACACCGTCCCCACCGACCCCTCGCTTGGCGTCTACTGGACCCCGCCGAGCGCCGACGACGTGACGATCTCCACCCTGGGGCGGCTTACCACCGCGCTCAACCGTGCGGCCGCGGCCGGCGCGATCAACGCGAACCTGCCGATCTACGTCACCGAGTTCGGTGTTCAGAGCAAGCCCAATCAGCTACTCGGCGTGTCGGTCGCCCTACAGGCTGAGTACGACGCGATCGCCGAACACCTGGCCTGGGAGAACCCGCGAGTCGTCTCCTTCGACCAGTACCTGCTCGTCGACGACTCGGCACTCGGCTTCCAGTCCGGCCTCGAGTACCACAACGGCAAGCACAAACCCGTCTACAACGGCTGGCGCCTACCGCTCACCGTGACCCGCTACGGCTCAAAGGTCGCCTTCTGGGGGCTGGCGCGCCCGTCCGCCTACGACGCCCCAGTTGCCATCAGCGGTGCCACCGCCGCCACCGGCGCCAGTGGCAGCACGGGCGTCAGCGGCAGCACCGGCGCCAGCGCCGCGACTTCCGCCAGCTCGATTGTGCTCGAGTACTCCTCCGACGGTGGCCACAAGTGGAAGTCGTTGCTGACGGTCAAGCTTGGCTCCCGCGGCTACTGGACGGCAGGTGGCAACTTCGCCGCCCGGCGTGTCTGGCGCGTGCAGTGGACGGCGCCGAGCGGCACAGCCTACGTCGGCGCGACGATCAGCGCCTTCAGCTCGACGGGCAAGCCACAGCCCTAGCGCCTGGCTGCGACGCGCAGCGTGCGCGGCGTGGCGCAGCGTGCCGCGGCGTAGGCTTGAGGGGCGATGCCTGAGCTGCCGGAGGTCGAAATCACCGCGCGGCTGCTCGACGCCGCGCTGTCCGGAGCCACCGTCGAATCGGCGCTCGCACCGGGGATCAACACCCTCAAGACCTTCACACCACCACTGCACGAGCTGAGCGGGCAGGCGCTGACGGGCGTTTCCCGCCGCGGCAAGCAGCTGACCGTTTCCTTTGATGGCGGGCTGACGCTACTGATCCACCTGATGTCGGCCGGCCGTCTCCAGCTCTACGACCGCCACGCTGGGCCCCGCGATCGCACCGCGCGGCTGCTGATTCGCCTCGACGGCGGCCACGAGCTGCGGCTCCGCGAGTTCGGCACCAAGCAGGCGGCGTGGGCGAAGCTGTTGTCCGCCGACGCGCTCGAGCGCGACGAAGCGCTCGCTCGTCTGGGGCCCGATGCCTGGCCAACGCCACCCGCCGATCTGGCGCAGCGGCTCGCGGTGGCCAGACCGCTGCATAGCCTGCTGCGCGACCAGCATGTGATCGCCGGGATCGGCCGCTCATGGGTCGATGAGATCCTCTGGACGGCGCAGCTCTCGCCGTTCAAGCGCGGCGCCGATTTGTCGGCCGAGGAGGCCGCGACGCTCGGCAGCGCGATCGCCTCGACGCTCGGCGGCGCGCTGGCTTTCTACGAGCACGCCCTCTCGCTGCCGATACCAGACAAGCTCCCGATGCCGCTCGCCGTGCATCGCCACGACGGCGAGCCGTGCCCGCGGTGCGCCGCGACGCTACAGTCGGTGAACTTCGAGGAGCAGGTGATGACCTACTGCCCGGCCTGCCAGACCGGCGGCCGCGCGCTCAAAGATCGCCGCCTCTCGCGACTGCTGAAATAGTGAAATTTCCGCGGCCAGATGGTCGGCCGCCACCGCGAAGCGTCGAGAGCGACCTCGCGTCCGTCGCGCAGCGCGCCTACCCGTGGCGCCGGACGCAGGCGACAACCTCGTTGACCAAGCTCTGCGGCTCGTGCTGCCAGAGGACCGCGAAGTGGCCGATATTCACTTCGTTCGGCCCGAAGCTGCCCTGATGCTTGGGAGCCGGCGTCCAGTAGTAGACGTACAGAGCCGGCTTGCTCATATTGGACCCCGGGGCTATTAGGGGCAGCTTCCCCCTAACTACCCAGTAGTCCTGGTTTCCATCCTTGCCGAAACTGAAGTTCGCGCGAAGCGTCGTCGGCTTCCCGTAGCCGTTGCCGCTTGCGTTGAGGGCGTACCAACCGATTGCCAGCCCGTTTGCGTTGAGGCACGAGACGAGCGTCCCGCCGCTGGCGCTCGCCGAGGAGACGCAGACGGCGAGGGCTACGAGAGCCAGTGACAGGATCGACTTCACGATTCTCTGCGCTCGGGCCTTACGTACCTCGTGACGATTTGCCGTTGGGCCACGCTAACCGATTGCGTGCGGGGCGACAACCCCGCTGGGGCGACTACGATGGAGCCATGATCGAGCAGGGCGCAACGGCACCGGACTTCACGCTGGCCGATCAGGACGGCAAGCCCGTGACGCTGTCTGATTTCCGCGGCCAGACGGTCGTTCTCTACTTCTACCCCCACGCGGACACGCCCGGCTGCACGACGCAGGCCTGCGGTGTGCGCGATCACCACGCCGACTATGCGGTCGCCGGTGCGACGGTCATCGGCGTCTCCGCCGATCCCGTCAAAGCGATCAAGAAGTTCGCCGATAAGTATCAGCTCGACTTCACGCTGCTTGCGGACGCCGACCACGTGGTCGCGGAGCAGTATGGGGTGTGGATCGAGAAGTCGCGCTACGGCCGGAACTACTGGGGAAACGCGCGCACGACGTTCATCATCGACGCTGCGGGGAAGGTCGCCCAGGTGCTCCCCGGCGTCAAGCCCGCGACGCACGATGAGCTCGTGCTGAAGGCGCTCGCGGCGGTCAGCTAGCCTGAGGCACGCAGAAAGCGAGCCCCGCGCTGCGTTTGCGGTCATCCTCGCGCCAGGTAGCGTATATAGGGCACTCCCGATGGCGCTGTTGCCAGGGAGCGGTCAGGCGCCGCCCCTCAGCGTCGCGGCGGGACCGAGCCACCAAGGAAAGGAGCCCTGATGTCGATGATGACCGTGCCTGCGCCGGCCGACGAGATCGAGCGCCCGCTTGCGACCGATGCGCCCCCCGCGGCCGCCTGGAGGGTCCCGGCGCCGACGCTGCGCAGCGAGCTTGAAGACGACGACGACGACGACCTCTTTGGCGACGACGACGTCGTCGAGTTCGACGACGACGAGGAGCTCGAGGTCGAAGATGACGATCTCGACGAGGAGGAGTTCGAATCGGAGCTGGAGGTCTGAATTCAGGCCGTTGCCGGGGCGCCGCCGCCGCGGCGGTCGACCCCATTCGCCCAGCCGCCGCGTAGGCTAAGGCGAACGTGCTCGTCGTTCTCGCATCGGCTTCGCTCGCGCGGACCATCAGTGCGTTCTTCGATGCGGTCGGGTCGTTCTTCTCCAACCTCGCGGCCGTCCACTGGGGCGCCCTCCTCCTCGGTCTGCTGTTCTTCGCCGCAAACCTGACGCTGCGCTCGCGCGCGATCTTCAACAGCCTGCGCGCCGCCTATCCGACCGAGCGCTTCGAGTGGCGGCGCATCTGGGGTGCCTACTTTGCCGCCGTCGGATTGGACAACGTCGTACCGGCCCGCGGCGGCGACGTGGTCAAGATCTTCCTGACCAAAAGCTCGATCCCCGACTCCACCTACGCGACGGTCGCTGCGGCGGTCTACACCGAAGCCCCGTTCGATTTCGTGATCGGCATCTTCGTGCTGATTTTTGCCTTCTCACAAGGCGTCTTTCCGAAGCCGCCGGCGTTTGCCAAGCTCAGCGCCTTCGACCTCTCGTTTCTCGCCGCCAACGCTCGCCTGACGCTGTTTCTGATCACGGCGCTTGCGATCGCGACGTTGTTTCTCTTCGCCGTGCTCTCACGCCGTGTGCTGGCGTTCTGGGAGCGGGTCCGCCAGGGCTTCACGATTCTGCGCGATCGCCGGCGCTACCTGCACGAGGTCGTCGCGCTCCAGTCCATCGCCTGGCTCTGTCGCGCCGCCGGCTTCTGGTTCATGCTCGATGCGTTCCGTGTCGGCGGCTCGGTGCGCAACGTGCTGCTGGTGTTCGGCGTCAACGCCGTCGCTGGCGCTGTGCCGCTGACACCCGGCGGCGCCGGCGTACAGCAGGCACTGCTGGTCACGGTGTTTCGCCGGTCCGCCGCGACCAGCGTCGTCGCGGCCTATTCTGTCGGCCAGCAGATCGCGATCGCCGCGCTGACCTCGGGCGTCGGCTTCGGCGCGCTCGTCCTGATCTTCCGTTTCCGCTCGTTCAAGGACGTGATCCGCGCCGGTCGCGCCGATCGCAAGGCCGAGGACGGAGCGGGCGCTACTGCAGGCCCGCGCGAGCCTCGCGCACGAGCGTGACGGCCTCGGGAAAGACCAGCGCCATGACCGAGCGGATCTGTTGCGCCTGTTGCTCGGCGTTGCCCTGAAGGTTGACCCGGTTGATCGCCGCAACGGTCATGTCGACCGCCAGCTTGATCGCGTTGTCGGCCCAGGCGAGACGCTGCTGGCCCTGCATCTGCTCGGCGAACTCGGCCATTCGCCGTTGCAGCTCGTCGGGGTCCCCGAACATTCCACCGAATCCCTCCATGAGCGCAAGCCTAGCGCGCGCGGCCTGCGCGAAAGCGTCCGGGTAGACTCCCGCCGGCAATGGATGATCGCGAGCGCCAGCTCGAAGCCGAGGGCGCTGCGCGCACGCGCGTCGCCATCTACGCGATCGTCGCGGGGGTCCTGTACCTCGCGGGCGAGTTCCTCTATGGCCTGCTGATCAGCGCAAAGACGCCGACGATCGGGGTCGTGCAGGGCCTCGTACCGGCACTGCGTGGTCAACAGGCGGCGGCGGTCGACCCGCGAACGATCGAGGAGCAGTTCCTCGCCCACCACACGGCCCAGGCGATCGTCATCTGGGTGGTTATCGCGGTTGGTCTGTGGGCGATGCGCTGGCCGCTCCTGTACCTGCGCGAGGCTGAGATGGCACGTGGTGGACGGCCGTCGAATCTGACCGGTGTGCTCGCGAGCTACGCGTCGCCGGTGCTCGGCGTCGCCGTGTTGGCGCTCGCGGTATCGATCCAGATCGGTGCTCACCACTACCTCGACCACACCGCACGCGACAGCGCGGCGGTCAACGCGGCGACTGGCGGGCCCGTTCGCCTTGGTATCGCGATCGTCGCCGAGCTCGCCCAGCTCGGCCTCGCAATCGTCTTCGTGCTGGTGTCACTGCGGGCGATGCGTGTCGGCTTGCTGACGCGGCTGATCGGCTCGCTCGGGATCATCGCCGGCGTCCTCTTCGTCATTTCGATCGTGCCGATTCCGCTGGTGCAGTTCATCTGGCTGCTCGCAGTGGGATTGATGTTCCTGCAGCCCGGCGGGCAGCAGCTGCCGCCGGCCTGGGCCGCGGGTGAGGCGATCCCCTGGGTGAACCAGGCGGCAGATCGACGCGCACAAGGCCGCAGCGGCTGGGGCGGCCGGCGGCCCATGGTGCCCGCGCCCGCACCGAGCCTGCCGGTCGCCACGTCGGCGGCGGCGGCAGCGAAGAAGCGCAAGCGTCGCCGCCGCTGACCGCCGTCCGCTGACCGCCCAACCGTGCGCATTACGCACGCCTAACCCACCGGGCAAAAACTTTTCGACCTTTGCGGCCGCGGTGCGGGTATGCTCCTGCCGTCTCAACTGCGGGCTTCCCGTGAGGCCCGCGCAACAGAGCCGCTCGGCCTGGCCGCGCGGCTTCGGAGAGGAGTTCTAAATGGAAGGATCAGGCGGCTCGTCCTGGACCCCTGCCAACCCCGCACCGCTGGGGTTGGCGGCGTTCGCGATGACGACGTTCGTTCTGTCGATGTTCAACTCGAATCTCGTGAGCTCCGCAGGGGAGCCTGTGGTGCTCGGTCTCGCGCTTGCGTATGGCGGCATCGCGCAGCTGCTCGCCGGCATGTGGGAATTCCGCACCGGTAACACGTTTGGGGCGCTCGCATTCTCGTCGTACGGGGCGTTCTGGATTTCGTTCTGGGCGCTTGTTGTGTTCTACGCCAAGGACATCACCGGCAACGCTGGTCACGCGATTGGTTTGTACCTTTGGGCATGGGCGATCTTTACGGCCTACATGACCATCGCGGCAGTGAAGGTGAGCGGAGCGGTGCTAGTCGTCTTCGTACTGCTCACGGTGACCTTCATTTTCCTGGCTATCGGGGCCACCGGTGGCGATGCAAGCACAACGCACATCGGGGGTTACGTCGGTCTGGCGACGGCAGTTGCGGCGTGGTATGCGTCCTTTGGGGGCGTTGTCAACAGCACGTTTGGCAGAGCTGTCGTACCGTTGTTCCCAGCCAAGAGGTAGCAGCCACACAGCAAGCACGGTCGCGGCTGGCGGCGGCGAACTCCGCCGCCAGCCCGATCGCCCCGAATGCAAAGTGAGGTGAGAAGACATGGCGACTGAACAGGGTCAGGTCGACACGAGCGATATGGAGCTCGAGCATGAGCTCGCGTCGCTCCTCGACGTTGAGCGATTTCCGCCGCCGGAAGCGTTCCGTAAGCGAGCGCTACTGAGCGACCCGGCGATCTATGAAGAGGCAGAGCGCGACTGGAAGGGGTGGTGGGTCCGCCAGGCCGAGGAGCTCCACTGGTTCAAGAAGTGGGACACCGTGCTGGACGACTCCAACCCGCCTTTCTACAAGTGGTTCGTCGGTGGCCAGCTAAACGTCTCCTACAACTGTCTCGACCGTCACGTGGAGGCTGGACGCGGCGATCGAGTTGCTTTCAACTGGCTCGGCGAGGATGGATCTGAGCGCAAACTCACTTATTCAGACCTGCTCGCCGACGTAGAGCGCTTCGCCAACGCGCTCCGTGGGCTCGGCATCAAGAAGGGCGATGTCGTCGGGATCTATCTACCGATGATTCCCGAGGTCGCGATCGCGATGCTCGCCTGCGCGCGCATTGGCGCGCCGCACAACGTCGTCTTTGGCGGCTTCTCGCCCGAGGCGGTCCGCGAGCGGATGGAGTTCTCCGAGGCCAAGGCGCTGATCACCGTTGACGGCGCCTCACGCAAGGGCACGATCGCGCCGATCAAGCAGGCCGTCGACCTCGTGATGGGAGATCTCGAATCACTCGAGCACATCATCGTGATCGCCTCCAAGGGCACCGACTGCGAGATGCGCTCAGGTCGCGACGTCTGGTACCACGAGATCATGGACGCCGCGGACCCGAAATGCCCGGCCGATCCGATGGACGCCGAAGATCCGCTGTACATCCTGTACACGAGCGGCTCGACGGCCAAGCCGAAGGGCATCCTGCACACCTCCGGCGGCTATCTCACCGGCGTGAGTGCGACGCATCGCTACATCTTCGACCTCCATCCGGAGGAGGACGTGTACTGGTGCGCCGCGGACGTCGGCTGGGTGACCGGCCACTCCTACATCGTCTACGGGCCGCTCGCCAACGGGGCGACCTGCGTGATGTATGAGGGTGCGCCCGACTACCCGCACAAGGGCATCTGGTGGGAGATCATCGAGAAGTACGGCGTGACGATCTTCTACACCGCGCCGACGGCGATCCGCGCCTGCATCAAATGGGGCGCGGACCATCCACGCAAGTTCGACCTCAGCTCGTTGCGGCTGCTGGGGTCGGTCGGTGAGCCGATCAACCCGAAGGCCTGGCTGTGGTACTACAAGATCATCGGCGGCGAGCGCTGCCCGATAGTCGACACCTGGTGGCAGACCGAGACCGGCGCGATCATGATCTCGCCGCTCCCCGGCATCACCGAGACCAAGCCCGGCTCGGCGACGACGCCGTTCCCCGGGATCCAGGCCGACGTGGTCGACGAGCACGAGGGCAAGACGATCGAGGAGGGTCAGGGACTGCTCGTCCTGACGCGTCCGTGGCCGTCGATGCTGCGCACCCTCTACAAGGACGACGACCGCTTCATCGAGACGTACTTCAAGCGTTTCGGCAAGGAGGTCTACCTCGTCGGCGATGCCGCACGTCGCGACAAGGACGGCTACATCTGGGTGATCGGACGCATCGACGACGTCGTCAACGTCTCCGGCCACCGCCTCTCGACCGCTGAGGTCGAGTCGGCGATCGTCGCCCACGAGGCCGTCGCCGAGGCGGCGGTGATCGGCCAGTCAGACGAACTGACCGGGCAGGCGATCTGCGCCTTCGTCACGCTGCAGGGCACGATCGAGGGCACCGACGAGCTCCAGGACGGTATCCGCGAGACGGTCGCGGTGCGGATCGGCAAGTTCGCCCGGCCCAAGCGGATCATCTGGGCCGACGACCTGCCGAAGACGCGCTCGGGCAAGATCATGCGGCGGTTGCTGCGTGACATTGCCGAGGGTCGTGCCCTCGGTGACGTGACGACGCTGCGTGATCCCGCCGTGGTCGAGCTGCTCGGCCAGGCGATCGCGAGCTCCGAAGAAGATTAGCTCCGGGCGGGGGCGCTCCCTCTGGGAGCGTCCCCCGTCCTCGCTAAGGCTTTGGGCGGTCTGTGTGGGGCGCGGGGTTGGCTCTTCACGACGAGGGCGCGCGTTTTTAGGGCCTGCTATGCGAACAGCGCCGCTAGCGCGACGCTGAAGCCGGGCACCGCGTCGCCGAGGTCGAGCACGCCCTCGCCCGTGTGGATACGCGCGTCGCCACCGCCGCGGTAGATCGTCCCGGTTTGCTTGGCCGGGTCGAGCACGAGGACGGCGATCGTGCCGGCGGCGAGCCAGGCAAGCGCCTTCTCCTCGACCGCATGGAAGCTGTCGTCGGGCGAGACGACCTCGACCGCAAGGTCAGGCGCACCAGGCCAGTACTTCGCCGTGTCGCCGACAGCGTCCACCCGGTCCTTGACGATGAAGGCGGCATCCGGGGCACGCACGGTGTCGGGGTCCCTCGCGAGCAGGAAGCCGGTCTCAGCTGCGACCGTCACGCCGCAGCCAGTCGCATCAGCGTGCTTGAGCAGGAGGCCCCCGATTCGGGCTGCAACGCGGCCGTGTCTGAACCCCGGCGCCATCATCACACGCAGCTCGCCAAGGACCAGCTCCCGGCGCATGCCGTCATCGGGCATCGCCAGCAGCTCATCCGCCGTAATCCGCGTTGCATCGATGGCCATGAAACCGACGCTACTCCGCAATGTGGTTCCGTGCAACCGACCGCCTCATCAAGCATCTACCGGCACGCGGCGGCGAGCGTGACAACGATCGCGCACCCCGTCCGCGCCTGCGACGCCGGCGAGGACGCCGTGGGGCTCCCGCGAGGGAGCCCCACGGACCCGCACTACACCTTATGGAACGATGGCACCCAGGTGCCGTCGTCGTGGCGTTCGAAGTCCTGGAACAGCAGCGGCGCCTCGCGCAGGGCGATCTGGGCGATCTGATCGAAGACCAGGCGCAGCTCCTCCTCGGCGCCTTCGGCGGTGCGCATCTCGATCACGTGGCGCAGCGTGCGCACGTTTGCGCTCCACATGATGTCGGTCGAGAGGCCCAGTGGTGCGAGGCGCCGTAGCGCCGAGGTGGCCTCTTTCTTGACGTGAAACGGGACCCCGTCCTCGTCGAGCCCGAGCTTCTCGGCGGCGCTGCGCTGAAACTCCTCGAGCTGCTCGACGATCTGCAGCGCTTGCTCACGGACCGGTTCGAGCACGTCGGGGACGCGAAAGCCGATGTCGGTCAGCCGCACGTAGCGCAGGCTCTCCTGGCTGAACGCCGACCCGGCGCGATGCCTGACCAGCTCGTGGGTCAGCACCCGCGAGCAGTTGCGTAGCGCAAAGCTGTAGTTGGCGTGCTCGAGCACGCTGCCGTGACCGCTGCGCAGGATGTTCTCGAAGTACTCGCGGCGGTCGGTGCGGATCCGCGTGACGTTGGCGTTGAGCCCGGGCTCCCAGCTGCGGTAACAGAGCCGGCCGCCGAACTCGACGAGCATCTCGCCCGCGTTTGGTTGCCCCTCGGCCTCCTCGACGCGCCGCTCGAGCCAGGCGCCGCCGCCAACGTCCTCGAGGTAGCCACGCATCCCCTCGACGTCGATCGAGGGTCGCGCGATCAGGAACACGCGTGGGCTGGTCTCGTGCATGGGCGGCCGATCGTAGCGGCCGCGCCGGAGGGCTCAGAGCGCGCCGGCGACCGTACTTGCGGCGTGGTGCGCGAGGTCAAACAGCGGTTGCGGCACGATCCCGAAGACGATCGTCGCCGCCGCAAACACGACCGCGACGATGGTCAGTTCGAGGTCGATGCCGCCGCCGTCGGCCTCCGGTGCGCCGCCGGCGATGACCGGCATGGCGCCGCGCGCCAGCACGCTCGGCCCCGGCGCCTGGCGCATCCAGACGGCGCCGATGACCCGCAGGTAGTAGGCCAGCGAGATCATCGAGCCGACGACCAGCACGATCGCGAGCCAGGTGTAGTTCGCGTGCACGAGCGCGTCGATGAGGAAGAACTTGCCCATGAAGCCGGCGGTCGCCGGGACCCCGGCGAGTGAGAGCATCGCGATCGTAAGCGGCCAGGCGAGCCAGGGCCGCTCCGTCCCGATCCCCGCCACGGCGTCGATGTCGTCGCCGTAGGGCGTCTCGCGCTCCCGTGCGATGATCACCGCGAACGCCGCGACGTTCATCAGCAGGTAGACCACCAGGTAGAAGAGCACCGCTCGCGCGCCGAGTTGCGTCGCGATCGCCACGCCGGCGAGGATGTAGCCGGCCTGTGCGACCGAGGAGTAGGCGAGCATCCGTTTGAGTGAGGCTTGGCCCAGTGCGCCGACGTTGCCGACGATGATCGTGATCGCCGCGAGCGCCGCGATCACGGGCTGCCAGTTGCTGCGCTCGGCGATCAGCATGACGTCCAGGACGCGCAGCAGGACGCCAAAGGCGGCGGCCTTGGTGGCGACCGCCATGAACGCCGTGACCGGGGTCGGCGCACCCTCGTAGACGTCTGGGGTCCACTGGTGGAACGGCGCGATCGACGCTTTGAAGCAGAGCCCGACGACGACGAGCGCAATGCCGGTCAGCAGCAGCGTGTCGGAATGGCGCCCGTGCGTGATCGCCGTCGCGATCTGGCTGAAGTCGGTGTGGCCGGTGGCGCCATAGAGCAGCGCCAGACCGTAGACCAGCGTCGCCGAGCCCACCGAGCCGATGATCAGGTACTTGAGGCCCGATTCGAGCGAGCCGGCCCGGCGCATCTCGGTCGCGCAGAGCACATAGAGCGGGATCGAGAGCAGCTCGATGCCGATGAACAGCGTCACGAGGTTCTGTGCGCTGACCAGAACGACCATCCCGGCGATCGAGCCGAGCAGCAGCGCGTGGTAGTCGCCGTGCGCCGACTCGCGCGGCGCGAGCGCCCGCCAGGAGAGCAGCGTCGCGGCGATCCCGGCGGCCGCGAAGATCAGCGTCAGCACCAGCGAGAGGCTGTCGATCGCCAGCGCGCCGCTGACCGCCGAGGCGTGGTCATGCCACTGCCAGAGCGTCAGGCCGATCGTCGCCGCGAGGCTCACCAGCGTCAGCGCGGGCACGAGTTGCTCGCGCGCGAAGCGCGAGCCCGCCAGCCCGAGCAGCAGGACCAGCACCGAGCCGCCGATCAGCGCTTCGATCGGCGACAGCGCGGCGAAGTTGACGTAGGGCCCGTGCGGGTGGATCACGGCGGCGATCATCGGTCGGCCACCGTGGTCGTCTTGGCGGCCGCGAAGTGCGTCGTGGTGAGCACCTGTTCGTGCCTGATCGCCGCCGTCACAGCCTTCTCGCTGCGCTGCAACTGGAGCTGGGGGTAGAACGCGAACAGGCCGATCGCGGCGAGGAACGGCACCAGCGCGAGCCCCTCCTGCCAGCGCATCTCGCGCGAGCGCACTACTGGGCCGGTGCGGTTGTGCATCGTGCGAATGAACACGCGCAGCGCGTACACGCTGGCCATCACGACCCCGGCGAAGGCGATGATCGAGATCACCATCTTGGTCTGGAAGACCCCGAGCAGGATCAGGAACTCGCCGACGAAGTTGCCCGAGCCCGGCATCGCAAGGGTGGCGAAGGCGACGATCAAAAAGAACGTCGCGAGGATCGGAGCGCGCATCGCGATGCCGCCCATCTCACGGATGTCGTCCGACCCGCCGGCGCGCGCGGCCAGTAGGCCGATGATCAGGAACAGCGGCGCGACGACGATGCCGTGGTTGACCATCTGCAGCACCGCGCCCTGAGCGCCCTGCGGCGCGAAGGCAAAGATCCCGATCGTGATGAAGCCAAGCTGGGCGACCGAGGAGTAGCCCGCGATCAGCCGCGCGTTGGTCTGCGTGAAGGCCATCACCGAGCCGTAGAGCACCGAGGCCAGCCCGATCAAGAGCAGCAGCATCTGGAAGTGCACGGAGGCTGCTGGCATCGTCGGTAGGACGATCCGCAGGAAGCCGTAGGCGCCGACCTTCGAGAGCACGCCGCTGAACACGGCGAGCACTTCGACCGGCATCTCGCGATAGGCGTCGGGCATCCAGCCGTGGAAGGGGAAGGCGGGCATCTTGACGAGGAACGCCGCCGCAAACAGCAGGAATATCCACTCCTGCGTTCCCTTGTGCAGCGGTGAGGCGGCGAGCGTCGAGAGCGCGAAGCTGAGCGGGTGCCCGGTGTGCTTGGCGGTCAAAACCGCGAGCGCGATCGCGCCGGCGAGCATCAGCAGCGAGCCGACGAAGGTGTAGATCACGAGCTTCAGCGTCGCGGCCACGCGGTTCGGCCCACCCCAGATGCCGAGCAGCAGGTAGAACGGGATCAGCATCAGGTCGAAGAAGGCGACGAACAGCGCCAGATCCTGGGCCAGGAAGGCGCCGAGCACCGCCGACTCCGCGAGCGCGAAGAGGAGATAGAAGACCCGCGGCGTCGGCCAGCTGCGAATGTTCGCTGCCGTGATCGCCAGCGCGAAGGCGAACGTCGTCATCGCGACGAGGAACAGGCTCAGCCCGTCCACGCCGAGTGAGTAATGGATCCCGAGCGAGCGGATCCAGACGACGTTTGTCACGTGGCTGAGCTGACCGCTGTGCCCGTTGTAGCCGGCGATCAGCGATATCGCCAGTCCCAGTGCCCCGAGTGAGCCGGCCAGCGCGAACGCGCCGGCGGCGCGCTTGTGCGGGATCAGCGTCCCGAGCAGGGCGGCCGCCGCCGGCAGCCAGATGAGGATCGAGAGCACTAGGACTGAACCAGGAAGTAGAGGCCGACGGCGGTCAGGCCGACGACGATGAAGCCGACGTAGTAACGGACGAAGCCGCTCTCGGCCGAGCGCACCGCAGCCGACCCGGCGCGCACCACGGCGGTGGTGCCGCCGATCAGCGCGCCGTTGACGAACAGCCGCTCGAAGGTCCCCTGCGCGAAGCTGCCAAACCAGGCGCTCGGGCGCACTACGAGCGCGTCGATCAGCTCGTCGAAGTACCACTTGTTCTCAAACAGGGTCGTCAGCGGGCGCAGGCGAGTGGCGATCACGGGCGCCGTGCCCGGCTTGGCCACCCAGACCACCCAGGCGATCAGGATGCCGAGCAGGCCGACCGCGGTGCCGAGCGCGAGGCCGAAGTAGATCAACGTGTTGGAGGGATGCAGGTGGACGGTCGAACTGGCGAAGGTCGGCGCGAGGAAACTGTCGAGCCAGGTCGTGGTCTTGGGGATGCCGACGATCCCGCCGAAGACCGCGAGCAGCGCCAGCAGACCCATCGCGACCTGCATCGGTCGCGCGCGCTCCGCGATCACGTGTTCGGGGCCGGGGAAGCCGACATCGGTGTCCTCGACCTCGCCGTTGGCCGGGTTGGTCGGCTGCTCGGGGTGAAACAAGTGTCCGTGATCGATCAGCTCGCGCGCCTCGGCGCAGGGCTCGCCGAGGAAAGCGCGGAAGATCATCCGGAAGGTGTAGAGCGCGGTCAGCAGCGCGCCGAGGTAGCCGGCCACGTACAGGCCCCAATACCAGCCGCCACGGCTCCCGATCTGCGCCAGGATGTCGTCCTTGGAGAAGAAGCCGCTGAACGGTGGGATGCCCGAGAGCGCGAGCCCGCCGATGATGAAGCAGACGAAGGTGAAGGGCAGCGCCCGCCGCATGCCAGACATCCGGTCGAGCGACTGGTTGCCGCCCATCGCGCCGATCACCGAGCCGGCGGCCATGAACAGCAGCGCCTTGAAGAAGGCGTGGGTCATCAGATGAAACAGGCCGGCGGCATAGGCGCCGGCTGAGACGGCCATGATCATGTAGCCGATCTGGGACATCGTCGAGTAGGCGATGACACGCTTGAGGTCGGTCGCCGCGAGGCCGATCGTGCCGGCGATCAGCAACGTCGCGGCGCCGATCACGGCGCCCACGTCGCCGGCTGCCGGCGCCAGCTGGAACAGCGGATGCATGCGCGCAATCAGGTACACGCCGGCGGTCACCATCGTCGCCGCATGGATCAGCGCGCTGACCGGCGTCGGGCCTTCCATCGCGTCCGGCAACCACGTGTGCAGCGGGATCTGCGCCGACTTCGCAAAGGCCCCCACGAGCAGCAGCAGACACCCTGCGGTCACATCGCCACTGCCGCTCGCGAAGACCTTTGGCGCGACGTGGAATGTCGCAACAAAGTCGAGCGTATGCGTGTGGCGGAAGATGAAGAAGGTGCCGAGCACGAGGCCGACGTCGCCGACGACGTTGATCACGAACGCCTTGATCCCGGCCCGTGTCGCCGTCGTACGCCGGTACCAGAAGCTGATCAGCATGTAGGAGGCGGCGCCGACGAAGGCCCAGCCGACGATCAGCAGCAGGAAGTTGCCGGCCAGCACGAGCAGCAGCATCGAGAAGACGAAGAAGTTGAGGTAGACGAAGAAGCGCGAGTAGCCGCGGTCCCCGCTCATGTAGCTGACCGAGTAGAGATGGATCAAGGTCGAAACGCCGGCGACGACGCAGATCATCAGCACCGACAGCGGGTCGACCAGCAGCGACGCATTGGCATCGACGCCGGTCGTCCGCACGATGCTCCACAGGCTCGACGTCAGCTCGCGATGCGCCGGGGCCAGCTGTTGCAGCTTGACCAGCGCGACCAGTGCGAAGACGAAGGACACGGCGATCGCCGCCGTCGCGATCCAGCCGGCGCTGCGGCCTGGGAGCCGGTTGAACAGCAGCGACATGATGATCGTGCCGGCGAGTGGTGCGGCCAGCACGATCCAGGCTGCGGTCGTGGCGCTCATCCCTGGAGCTCCCGCATCGTGTCGACGTCAACGGGCAGACGGAGGCGATGCATCGCGACGATCACGCCGAGTCCGACCGTCACCTCGCAGGCAGCGACAACCATCACGATCAGCGCGAAGACCTGGCCGTCGCCGTTGCCCCACATCCGCGAGAAGCCGATCAGCGCGAGGTTTGCGGCGTTCAGCATCAGCTCCAGGCAGAGCAGGACCACAAGCGGGTTTCGACGTACCAGCACGCCGCCCGCGCCGATCGCGAAAATCAGCGCTGAAACCGCCAGATACCAGGCGATCGTCATGTCTCGCGCTCCTGGCGCTGGGCGCTGTGCTGGACCGACAACGCGTCCGCGTGGCCGAAACCCTCGGCCATCGTGCCGCTGCCGAACGGCCGCGGTCGCATGAACTCCATGACGCTGATCGTCGGCGTCCCGTCGCCGCGATCGTCGAGGCCGCCGCGACGGCGGGCGAGCGTCACGGCGCCGACAGCGGCGATCAGCAGCAGATAGGAAGCAACCTCGAACGGGATCAGGAACTTCGTCAACAGCAGCGAGCCGATCGCCTCCGGCGTGCCGAAGCCGGCAGCGTAGTGCGCACCGTCGGTGCCGATCGCGTGCAGGCCTGAGCCGAGCGCCGCGATGAACAGCTCGATCACCAACGCGCCGGCGCAAGCGAAGGCGCCGAGCGTGCCCGCGCGCCCCGGTCCCTGCCCGCTCGGCAGGTTCTGCCCGCCGACGTAGGAGACGACGAACACGTAGAGCACCATCACCGCGCCGGCATAGACGATGACCTGCGCCGCGGCGACGAACTCGGCGTGCAGCAGCAGGAACAGCACGGCGAGCGAGAGCAGGTGACCGACGAGTGCCAGCACGCAGTAGAACGGGTCCTTGAGCACGATCACGCCGATCGCCCCCGCGAGTGTGCCGGCCGCGGCGATGAAGAAGAGAACGGCGGAGATCAACTGTTCGGCTCTGTGGCTGGCATCTACTCCCCCTGCGCGCGCAGCGGCGTGGCGTCGAGCGGCTCGGCGAGGAGCATCTCTTTCGTGAAGATCAGATCGGAGCGGTTGTAGTCGGACAGCTCGTAGTCGTGGCCCATCGTGATCGCATCGAACGGGCAGGCGACCTCGCAGTAGCCGCAGAAGATGCAGCGGCTCAGGTTGATCTCGTAGACCGCGGCGTAGCGCTCCCCGGCCGACACCCGCAGCTCCGGTGTGTTCTCGGCCGCAACCACGCGAATGCAGTCCGACGGACAGGCCGCCGCGCAGAGCGAGCAACCGACGCACTTCTCCAGGCCCGACTCCTCGAAGCGATGCAGCTTGTGTCGCCCGCGAAAGCGCGGATAGACCGGCACCTTCTCCTCCGGGTACTGGATCGTGTGCACGCCCTCGACGACGCGCGCAAACGTCGTCTTCAACCCGCGCAGCGTCTCGCCGAAGGCCCGGTAGGTGCCGCCGGCGCCACCGGGCTCGGGGGCCCGTTGGACCACCACCTGGTCCTCTCCCGGTGTCCAGGCGGGGCTCACTTGTGCACCGCCACGACGATGATCGCGGTCACCAGCGTGTTGAGCGTCGCCAGCGGCAGCAGCACCTTCCAGCCGAAGCTCATCAGTTGGTCGTAGCGCAACCGGGGCAGCGTCGCGCGTATCCAGACGAAGAAGATGACGAAGATGCTCATCTTGAAGAGCACGACAAACGGATCCAGCCAGGCTGGCTGGCTGGACCAGAACGGGATCAGCCAGCCGCCCAGAAACAGCGTCACGGCGACGCCCGAGACGACCAGTACGTTGAGGTACTCGGCGAAGTAGTAGGAAGCGAAGCGGCCGCCGCCATACTCGGTGTTGTAGCCACCGACCAGCTCGGCATCGGCCTCGACCAGGTCGAACGGGGCGCGGTTGGTCTCCGCGAACGCGGCGACGAGGAAGATAAGGAAGCCGACGAACTGCGGCACGATGTACCACATGCTGCCCTGGGCCTCGACGATCCCGGTCAGCGACAGCGTCCCGGCGGTGATCAGGACACCGACCAGCGCGAGCCCCTGGGAGACCTCGTAGGAGATCAGCTGCGCCGCGGCCCGCATCGCGCCGAGGAACGAATACTTCGAGCCTGACGCCCAGCCGCCGAGCATCAGGCCGTAGAAGGCGATCGCGCTGAGGGCAAAGATGTACAGCGGCCCGATCGAGACATCGATGCCGTAGAGCCCGACGCGCGTGCCGAAGATGTGTGGGGCGTCGCCGAAGGGGATGATCGCGAACGTCGCGACGGCGGTCATGATCGAGATCATCGGCGCGAGGATGTACAGCGGGCCGACCGAGGTGTTCGGCCGCGACTGCTCCTTGCCGAGTAGCTTGACGATGTCGGCAAGCGGCTGGATAACGCCGTAAGGGCCAACCCGGTTGGGCCCGTAGCGGCCCTGGAAACGACCGAGCAGCTTGCGCTCGACGAGCAGCACGACCGGCACCAGCTGCAGCCCGATCGCAAAGATCAGGATCCCCTTGAGGATCTGGATCCACCAATACTCGGAGTAGTCGACGATCGCCAGCGTCATGCCCGCGTCAGCTCCGTCTCGCTGAGCAGCTCGGCGGCCTGGCCGTTGACGCTCGCCGCCGGACGCACCTCGACGAGCGGCCCGCGCAGCAGGTTGGCGCCGTCGCTGTCGAGGTCGCGCTCGAGGAACGCCGTGCCGATCGGCGCGCTGTCGCGGACCGCGACCCTGGCGCGCAGCTGCCCGTGCTCGTCGCTGACGATTACCTCCTGGCCGTGGAGTACCCCGAGCTGCGCGGCGTCGGCCGGTGCGAGCTCGACGCGCTGGCGCGGGGCGAGGAAGTGCAGCGCCGGCGACGCTTCGACCTCGGGACCGGACCAGATCGAGCGGTAGCTGCCCAGCACGAGGCGGCCCGGCTTGGCCTGGGCGGCGCGGCGCAGCTTCGGCTTGGCCGCTGCCCGGTCCGCTTTTTCCGTCGCCTCAGCGCGCGTCGGCCAGCGCACACCGTGCCCGGCGAGCTCCTCGAGCGTCAGTCCGCTGTAGGGGCCGACGCGCGCGAACAGCTCGGCGCTGACGTCGGCGGCGGTCGCGGCGGCGGCCCCACCACCGAGCTGACTCGCGAGCTCGCTGAGCACCCGCCATTCGGCGCGGACCTGGTCCGGATGGCCAATCGCCGGGCGCAGCCGTTGCAGGCGCCCGTCGGGGTGCGTGACCGTGCCCTCCTTCTCGGCGCTGGACTCCGCCGGGAAGATCACGGTCGCATGCTCGCGTACGCCCTCGGTCAGGAACGCGGCGTGGGCGATGACGGTGGTCGCGTGCTCGAGCGCGGCGCCCCAGGCGCCGGCGTCGGGGAAAGAGCGCAGTGGATCGACGCCAAGCAGGTACAGCGCCGACAGCTCGCCGGTGGTGAGCTTGGCGGCGATCGCCGGGGCGTCCAGCCCACCGCCCAAGCGCGGGCGGCTGAACCCCGGTCCGGCATTCGGCAGCACGCCGACCTCGCGCAGCCCACGGCCGTTGGCAGCTTGCGGAATGCCGATCAGCCCGGCGCCCTCGCGCCCGGCGATGCCCAGCGCATCGGCGAGCGCCAGCAGACCGGCGGCGTCGCCGTCGAGCAACTGCTCGCCATAGAGAATCACGATCTCCCTGCCGGCGCCGCGCAGCGCGCGCGCGAGCTCGCGCACGGCGTCGGCGCTCGTGCCGGCCGCGCCGGCCGCCTGCTCCAGCTCACCGCCGCCGCCGAGGGCCGCCGCCAGCGCCCAGGCGAGCTCGGCGCCACGACCGGGAGCGAAGCGCAGCGCCTGCGCGGCGCTCGGGTCGAGCGCGCTGGCGCGCGCCGAGGCGAGCAGCAGACGCACGCCGTTACGGCGCACGCCCTTGCGGATCCGGAGCTCGAGAATCGGCGCGTCGTCGACCGGCTCGCAGTCCAGCACGAGGACGGCGTGGGCGAACTCGAGGTCGGAGACTGACGCGGCGAGCGCGGGATCGCTGAGCGCGCGCCAATGGGCCAGGCTGACGGTGCCGCCCGGCCGCGAGTCCAGGTGCGGCGAGCCGAGTACATCGCGCAACAGTTCGCCCAGCAGAAGTCCCTCTTCGTTGGTCGCGCCGCCGCCGGCGAGCGCCGCGGTCTTCGCGCCGGCACGGCGCAGCCCGCCGGTCGCCTCGGCGAGCGCCCGCTCCCAGCTCACGCTCCGCAGCTCGCCGCCGTCGCGGATCATCGGCGCCGTGATGCGCTCATCGACGTGCACCGCCTGGTAGGCGAAGCGGCCCTTGTCGCAGAGCCAGCCATCGTCGACCTCGTGATGGTCACGCGCCAGCACCCGCAGCACGCGCTCGTCGCGGACCGTCAGCGTGACGTTGCACTGGGCGGGACAGAGCGTGCACAGCGACCCTGAGCCTTCGATGTCCCAGGGGCGCGCGCGGAAGCGGTAGGGGCGCGAGGTCAGCGCGCCGACCGGGCAGAGCTCGATGATGTTGCCCGAGAACGGCGCCACGTAGGGGTGGCCGTCGAACGTGCCGACGAACGAATGCTCGCCGCGTTCGAGCAGTACCAGCTGGTAGTCCTCGGCGACCTCCTGCGAGTAGCGCACGCAGCGGTAGCAGACAATGCAGCGCTCGCGGTCGATCGCGATCAACGGCGAGAGCTCGAGTGGCTTGCGGAAGTGCCGCTTCGGCTCGATGAAGCGCGAGTGGCCGCCGCCCCAGCCAAACGTGATGTCCTGCAGCGGGCACTCGCCACCCTTGTCGCAGACCGGGCAGTCGAGCGGGTGGTTGATCAACAGGAACTCGACGACCGCCTCCTGCGCGACGCGCGCGTGCTCCGAGCTCGTGTGCACGACCATCCCGTCCTTGACCGCCGTCGAGCATGCGGTCTGAAGCTTCGGCATGCCCTCGATCTCGACCAGGCACATCCGACAGGCCCCGACCGGCTGGCCGAGCTTGGGCTCGTAACAGAAGACCGGGATCTCGACGTCGCCGAGCTTGGCGGCGTCGGCGAGCATCATGTTCTCCGGCGCCTGGACCTCGCGGCCGTCGAGCGAGAAGGTGATCAGCTGTGATCGTGGGCGCGGCATCGGCTCAGGCGACCTTCGCGAGACGGCGCGATTCCATGTGCTCCTCGAACTCGCTGCGGAACTTGGCGATCATCGAGCCGATCGGCATCGCCATCGCGTCGCCGAGGACGCAGAGGCAGTTGCCGATGATGTGGTCCTGAACCGAGGCCATGATGTCGAGGTCCATCGGCGTCGCCTCGCCGGCGTCGATCCGCTCGAGCATCCGCACAGTCCAGTTGGTGCCCTCGCGGCACGGCGTGCACTTGCCGCAGGACTCGTGGCGGTAGAACTTCGCTGTCTTCAGCGCGACGTCCAGCACCGGCGTCTTGTCGTCGACGACGATGATCGCGCCCGATCCGAGCATCGTGCCGGCCTTCGCGAGGCTGTCGAAGTCATAGGGGATGTCGAGGTCGTCGGCTGTCAGCACCGGCGAGCTCGAGCCGCCTGGGAACCAGAGCTTGACCGCGCGTCCGGGGGGCGGCCCGCCGGCCAGGTCGAAGATGATCTCGCGCGACGGGATCCCGAGCTCGATCTCGTAGTTGCCCGGCCGCTGCACGTGACCCGAGACGGAGACGACCTTCGTGCCCGACGAGCCCGAGACGCCTAGCTTGGCGTACTTCGCGCCGCCCATCGCGATGATGTGCGGCATCGTCATCAGCGTCTCGACGTTGTTGATCAACGTCGGTCCCTGATAGAGGCCCTGGAGCGCGGGGAACGGCGGCTTGAGGCGCGGGTTGCCGCGCTTGCCTTCGAGCGAGTCCAGCAGCCCGGTCTCCTCGCCGCAGATGTAGGCACCGGCGCCGCGGTGCAGGACGAGCGAGAGCGATAGCCCCGAGCCCAGGATCCGCTCGCCGATGTAGCCGGCCGCGCGCGCCTGCGCGATCGCGGCGTCGAGGATCCGCGCCTGCTCCTCGTACTCGCCGCGGATGTAGATGAAGGCGTGATTGGCGCCGCCGGCGTGCGCGGCGATCACGATCCCCTCGATCAGCATGTGCGGCGACTTCTGCATCAGCTCGCGGTCCTTGAAGGTCCCGGGCTCGGACTCGTCGGCGTTGCAGACGAGGTACTTGTCCATGTCGCCCTTCGGCAGGAACGACGCCTTGCGCCCAGCCGGGAAGCCGGCGCCGCCACGACCGCGCAAGCCCGAGGCCTCGAGCTCGGCGATCAGCGCGTCCTGGCTCATCGCGAGCGCCTTGCGCAGCGACTTGTAGCCGCCGCGCCGCTCGTAGACCTCGATGTCAAACAGCTTCGGCTCGTCGATGTCCTTCAGCAGGATCGCGTCGGTCACTGCTTCGTCCCTTCCGGAATCTCCGACGCTGCCGTCGCGCGCAGCGCGAGCCGCAGCTCGGGCAAAGGCTCGCGCCCCTCGCGCAGCTCGCCGACCAGGCGCTTCGCGTCACTGCGCTCGAGCGGCCCGTAGTAGATCTGATCGACCGAGACCATCGGCGCGATATCGCACGCCCCGAGGCATTCGAAGTGCCGCAGCGTGATGTCCCGCTGATCGCCGACCTCGGCCTCGAGTGCGTCGTACAGCTCGTCGGCGCCACGCAGCGAGCAGGAGATGTTGGTGCATACGTAGACGACGTGCTCGCCTGCGGGCTCGAGCTCGAACATGTCATAGAAGGTTGCGACCGAGGTCAGGTAGCCCGGGGTGACGCGCATCACGCAAGCGGCTTGGAGGATCGCCTGCGGCGAGCACCAGCGGTGATGGCGTTGGGCTGCCGCGAGTGCCGGCAGCGCGGCCGAATGGCGCTCCGGGTAGCGCCCCATGATCTCCTCGATCTCGCTGCGCAGCGCGATCGGCACGTCGATCAGGGCGGGGTCGGGGATTCCCGCCGGATCCTTCTCGAGGTCGGCGGGTTCGTCCCAGCCAGGGCTGCGCGAGCCCTCCCGGCTGCGCGGAATCTCGCGCCCCGCCAGCTCCTGGCGGTATTCGAAACCCTGCCCGCTGTCGCTCGACGGACTCATCCGACGACCGCCGCAGGGAAGCAGGCCGAGGACCCTCGCTTCGCAAGGACAGGCAGCCGGCCGGAGGCCGGCACCCGCAGCCCCCTCATCGGTCGATCCCGCCGAGGATCGGATCGAGCATCGCCAGCGTCGCGATCAGATCAGCGATGTAGGAGCCGCGCGTCATCGCCGCCGTCGCCTGCAGGTTGACGAAGCTCGGGTCGCGCATGTGCACGCGCGCCGGCTTGGCCGAACCGTCGGAGCGCACGAAGCAGCCGAGCTCCCCGCGCGGCGATTCGATCGGGTAGTAGACCTCGCCCGGTGGCACGCGAAAGCCTTCGGTGACGAGCTTGAAGTGGTGGATCAGGGCCTCCATCGAGGTGGCGAGCTCGTGGCGTGGGGGCAGCGCGATCTTGCGGTCCTCGGTGATGAAGGGGCCCTCGGGTAGGCCGTCGAGGGCCTGCTCGATGATCTTCACCGACTCGTAGATCTCGGCTACACGGACCGCGTAGCGGTCGTAGTTGTCACCGACCGTGCCGACCGGGATCTTGAACGAGAAATCCTCGTAGGAGGAGTAGGGGGCGGCCTTGCGCAGATCCCACGGGTTGCCGCTGGCGCGCAGCAACGGGCCGGTCACGCCGAGCGCGAGCAGTGATTGCTCGTCCAGCGGGCAGGTTCCCCGCAGTCGCTGGAGGAGGATCTCGTTGCGCTTCAGCAGGTCGTTGTACTGGTCGACGCGCCCCGGCATGATCGCCATGAACTCGCGTAGCTTCGCCTCGAAGCCGAGCGGTATGTCCTCGATCACGCCGCCAACCTGGAAGTAGCGCGTGTGCATCCGCTGGCCCGAGGACTGCTCAAACAGGTCAAGGATCATCTCGCGCTCGCGGAAGCAGTACCAGAACATCGACATCGCTCCGAGATCGAGTGCGCTCGTACCGAGCCAGACGAGGTGGGACATGATCCGGTTCAGCTCGAGATGGATCACACGCAGATACTGCGCGCGCTTGGGCACCTCACACTCGAGCAATGTCTCAACCGCGCCGCAGAACGCCAACGCGTTGAAGTAATAGGAGAGGTAATCCATCCGCTCGATGACGGGGATCGCCTTCCAGTAGGCCTTGTCCTCCGCCGTCTTCTCGATGCCGGTATGGACATAGCCGATGATCGGCCGCAGGTCGCGGACGACTTCGCCTTCGAGCGTGACGAGCAGGCGCAGAACGCCGTGCGTGGCCGGGTGGTGCGGGCCGATGTTGAGCGTCAGCACCTCGGTCGTGCCGCCGCTGAAGTCGCGCTGCGAGGCGACCTGCTCCTCGAGCGGCGAGAGCGTGATGCTTTCCTCCAGCTTGCGGTACTCGGAGCGTGCGCTCACCTCGTCCACCCCGGGGAGCCCACCTCATTGTGGGTGAACAGGACCGGCTCGCCACCGAGCGGGAAGTCCCGCCGCTGTGGGTGGCCCTCATAGTCCTCGGGCATGAGGATCCGCCGCAGGTCCGGATGGCCGTCGAAATGGACTCCGAACATGTCGAAGACCTCGCGCTCCTGATGGTTGGCGGTCGGCCAATCGGGTGTCACGGACTCGATGTTGGGCTGATCGAGCGGCACCCGCAGCTTCACCGTCAGCCGATCCACGCGCTCCATGTCGAGCAGCTCATAGTGCACGCCAAGCCGCGGCTCGTGCGGGTAGTAGTCGACGCCGTGAACGCTCATCAGCGAGCGGTATCCGTGGCTCTGCCGCAGCGCGGCGAGCACCTGGCGCACCGTCTCGGGTGCGATCAGCAGACCGGCTTGGGCGCGAAAGAACGCCGTTTCGAGGACGCTGCCCGGAATCTCCTCGCCCAACGCCGTCGCGATCAGCTCGAGCCCTACCTGGTCAGGCACCCGCGTTCTCCGCCGTTGGGCTCGCCTCGGGGAGGAGCTCCTCGGTCCCGACGGCCCCGTAGCGCTCGCGCCAGCTGACGTCGGGATCGTCTTGGATCATCTTGCGCAACTTGAGGATGCCGTGCATCAGCGCCTCGGGGCGCGGGGGGCAGCCCGGAACGTGCACGTCGACGGGCATGAACTTGTCCGCCGGAACGATCGCGTAGTTGTTGAAGACGCCCATCGAGGACGAGCAGGCGCCCATTGCGATCGCCCACTTCGGCTCGAGCATCTGATCGTAGATACGCCGCACGACCGGGGCCATCTTGATCGAGACGCGGCCCGAGAGGATCAGCAGGTCGGCCTGGCGCGGTGAGGCGCGGAACGCCTCGAAGCCAAAGCGGGCGACATCCACGCGCGCGGCAACGATCGACATCATCTCGATCGCGCAGCAGGCGAGGCCGAAGGTGGCCGGGAACAGCGAGTTGGAGCGTGCCCAGTCGACAGCCCGATCGAGCGTCGTCGTCAGTATCGACTGCTCGACAAGGCGCTCGAGCTCGAGGCCTTCGAGGTCGCCGCGGAGCAGATCGCGAGCGAGCAGGCCGCGCTCGCGAAAGCTCTGCGGCCCGCCGATGCCCTCGCGGATTACCTCCACTCGAGTGCTCCGCGCCGCCACACGTAGACGAACGCGACGAAGAGCAAGACGACGAAGGTGATCGCCTCGAACAGCGCGAACGCTCCGAACGCGCGCAGCTCGGCCGCGATCGGGTAGAGGAAGATCGTCTCGATGTCAAAGAGGATGAAGAGCATCGCGATCAGGTAGAAGCTGATTCCGAAGCGAAAGCCATACTTGACCTCCGACGGGAGCCCGCATTCGTAGGGCTCTGTCTTCGAGGCGATCTTGCGCCGTGGCCCGAGGGCTGTATTCAGGTAGGCAAAGGCACCGCCGACGGTAGCCCCGAGCGCGAGAAACACGATCGCGGGCAGGTAGCTCCTGAGCACAAAGGCGTTATATCACTACCTATGCGCCTTGTGGCATCGTGTTACTTAGTGGCAAAGCGCTCGAATCTGCGGATCCGGAGCGGCGCTTGAGCCACCGCGATATCGCGCTCGACGGTGCGCTCGCGCTGGCTGCGCTCAACGGCGTCGTGGCGATCCTCGGCGCCGCGCGCTGGTACCGCGGACAGTCGAGCCGCGCCTTCTGGCTCGGCGTACGTGCGGCCCAGCTGCTCGCCGGCGCCTATGCCGTGCTGGCCGGAGTGCTCTATCTCGCTAACGACCCGCCATCGAGCAAGCTCTTCTACCTCTATGCGCTGCTGCCGGTCGCGATCGGTTTCGTCGCCGAGCAGCTGCGTGTCATCTCGGCCGACCAGGTGTTGGCATCGCGCGAGCTCGAGACGGCGGCGGAGGTCGGCGAGCTGCCGCTCGCCGCACAGCACGAGATCGTCGTCGCGATCCTGCGCCGCGAGACCGGCGTCATGGCGATCGCCGCGTTCGTCATCTGCTTCCTCGCGCTGCGCGCCTGGGGGACCTACTGAGCGGGCCGCCTCGAGGAGCTAACGGGCGAGGACCGTGAGCGTCCCGTAGGCGCCGAGGTCGGCGTAGTTGGCACCCGGGTCATACAGCCGGTATTGACCTGGGGCGATCGTAAAGGGCTCGGTCAGCGTCGTGTGGCCGGGGAACACCGTGCTCGTCACCTCGTAGAAGCTGCCGCTGCGCCCGCCGGCGACGGCGACCTGGTGTGCCAGAACGCCGTCGTCGGTCAGCTCGATCCGGATCAACCCGGCGTCGATACGGACCGACTCGGGCGAGATCTGGTACTCGCCGACGCGCAGGCGCAGCAGCGCCGAGTGGACGGTGACGGCGGTTCGGCTGCAGCCGCACAGGGCCCCGGCCAGGACGAGTGAGAGCACGACCGCGCGGTGGCGCCACGCGCTCGCCGCCGCGCGCATGCGCATCTGCCGGCCGGCCTTCCGATGCGCGATTTGCCCTGTAGGGTGCGTCAGCATCCGATCAGCCATTATCCGTATCATCTGCGCCCGCATGAGCCGTGTTGCGAAGATCCTCGCCAGGGCCACGGCGGCACTCGGCCTCGCCGCCTTGGTGGGCGGCTGTGGCAGCCAGGGGATCGGCGTTGCAAACTCCAGTCCGTACCACAGCGGCGCGGTGATCTTCCTCGACCATTGCTCTGGTTGCCACACGCTGTCGATTGTTGGCGCCGAGGGTTCGGCGACGTCGGTGCAGAACCGCCTGCGTAATAACGCGCCAAACTTCAACTACCGTTCGGAGACCGTCGACAACGTGCTCTACGCGATCGAGAACGGTGGCTTCTCCGGCCAGATCATGCCCGAGAACATCGTCGTCGGACCGCAGGCGCAGGCTGTGGCGAAGTTCCTCGCGCACTACGCCGGCAGCAAGGCTCCACACACGCCGACGTTTCCGCAGACCCCCACCCAGTAGGGCCCGCCGGTTCTCGACCTCAGGCTGATCCGCGAGCACAGCGACGCCGTCCGCGCGGCGCTCGCCCGCCGCGGCGGCGGCATCGAAACCACCGTCGATGAGGTGCTCACCCTCGATGCGCGCCGCCGCGCGACGCTGCCCGAGCTCGAGGCGCTCCGCGCTGCCAAGAACGAGGCCTCGGCGGCGATCGCCAAAGCCAAGCAGTCCGGCGAGGACGCCGGCGAGAGGATCGAACGGATGCGCGAGCTCGGCCAGCGCGAGCAGCAGCTCGACGCGGAGCTGGTCGAGGTCGACGGTGCGCTACGGATCGCGCTGAGCCGCCTTCCCAACCTGCCGAGCCCCGATGCCCCCGCGAGCGACGAGGTGCTGAGGACGGTGGGCACCCCGCGCCCGGGTCCCGCCGCCGATCACCTCGAGCTCGCCGGTCCGCTGATCGACATGGAGGCCGGGGCGCGGCTGTCCGGGGCGCGCTTCGCCTACCTCCGCGGCGACCTCGTCATGCTCGAGCTGGCGCTCGTGCGCTGGGCTCTCGAGCGGCTGTCCGTGGCGGGGTTCGAGCCCGTCATCCCGCCCGTCCTCGTACGCGAGGAGGCGCTTTACGGCACCGGCTTCCTGCCTGACACCGAGCAGCAGATCTACCGTCTCGCCGACGACGAGCTGTACCTGGTCGGCACCTCGGAGGTGGCGCTCGCGTCGCTTCACGCGGGCGAGATCCTCGAGGCCGATACGCTGCCGCGGCGCTACGCCGGCTTCTCGCCGTGCTTTCGCCGCGAGGCCGGCGCCGCCGGCAAGGACACGCGCGGGATCTTCCGCGTCCACCAGTTCGACAAGGTCGAGATGTTCGTCTTCACGACCGTCGAGGAGAGCGCGGCAGAGCACGAGCGCCTGCTCGCGATCGAAGAGTCGCTGCTGGGCGAGCTGGGCATTCCCTATCGCGTCGTCAACATCGCCGTCGATGACCTCGGCGCCTCGGCGGCGAAGAAGTACGACTGCGAAGCCTGGCTTCCCTCGCAGCAACGCTACCGCGAGCTGACCTCGTGCTCGAACACCACCGACTTCCAAGCCCGGCGACTGGAGATCCGTGTCCGCGGCCCGCGGGCCCGCCGCCCGGTCGCCGCGCACACGCTCAACGGAACTGCCGTTGCCGTTGGTCGCACGATCATCGCGCTGCTCGAGAACGGGCAACAGAAGGATCGCTCGGTGCTGCTTCCGGAGTGCCTGACGCCCTACGGCGCGCCGGCGCGGATCGCTCAGCAAAAGCCCAGCAGCCACTGAGCGTGGCCACACCCGCCGAGGCGATGCTCCGCTCATGACTCGGCCCTCCAGTACCCGGACGGCACCCGTCGAGATCGTGATCCCGGTCTACAACGAAGCGGCGCTGCTAGCGCGCAGTGTGACGCGGCTGCACCGCTTCGCGGCGGACGAGCTTCCCTATCCGATCCAGATCACGATCGCCGACAATGCGAGCACCGACCGCACGCTGGCGATCGCCCACAGCCTCGCCGAGTCGCTGGCCGGCGTGGCCGTGCTCCACCTCGACGCCAAGGGGCGCGGCCGCGCACTGCGCGCCGCCTGGACAGATAGCTCCGCCGAGGTGGTTGGCTACATGGACGTCGATCTCTCGACCGAGCTGCGCTTCCTCGCGCCGCTACTCGAGTCACCGCTGCGCGGCGCCTGCGAGGTCGCGATCGGCTCGCGCCTGGGAGCTGGAGCGCTGGTGACGCGCGGCGCCAAGCGCGAGCTGATCTCCCGTGTTTACAACAAGATCCTCCACGTCGCGCTCGGTGCTGGCTTCAGCGACGCGCAATGTGGCTTCAAAGCCGGGCGCCGTGAGGCGATTGTGGCGCTGCTCGACGAGGTTGAGGACGACAACTGGTTCTTCGACACCGAGCTGCTGTGGCGGGCCGAGCGCCACGGCATGCGCATCCACGAGGTAGCGGTCGAGTGGGTCGACGATCCGGACTCACGCGTCGACATCCTCGCCACCGCGCTCGAGGATCTGCGCGGCATCGTCCGCCTGCACCGTTCGGCCGCAGCCAGGCGCGAAGACGCCAACGCACGCTCGACGTCCAGAGCTCGCGCGCTTCAAGCGCCAAGCGCTCGCTAACGGCTCCGGGCGGCCTCGACCACCCGGCGCGACGGGCTGGCCGCGGCGGGACAGCTAAGCCGCTGGCGGCGGCTCCGCCGCCAGCGGTAGCTCGATCACGAACGACGCGCCGCCGTCCGGGGCGTTGTGCGCAGCGATTTGCCCGCCGTGCGCAGCGACAATCTCGGCAACGATCGCCAGCCCGAGACCGGCTCCAGCCTTGCCGCGCTCGCGACCGGGCTCGGCGCGCCAAAAGCGCTCGAACACGGCGTCGCCGGAGTCCTGCGGAAGCCCGCCGCCATGGTCGCGAACCTCGATTCGTGCGCGGCCATCGCGACTGCGCAAACGCAGCTCGATCGGCGAGCCGGCCGGCGTGTGGGTGAGCGCGTTGGCTGTCAGGTTGGCGAGCACCTGGCGCAGCTGATGCTGGTCGCCGCTGACGACGTGTTCGGACATTGCCCCGCGCGGCGGCGGATCGATCGAAACCGTCAGCTCGCGATCGGGCGCGATTGCGCGCGCGTCGTCGCCGGCATCAGTGACGAGCGGGGCGAGGTCCACCGGCTCGCGGATCGTCTGCGGCATCTCATCCAGGCGCGCGAGCGCGAGCAGCTCCTCGACGAGGACCCCCATGCGTGCCGCCTCTTCCTCGATCCGAGCCATCGCCTTGGCGGTGTCCGCGGGGCGCGCCGTGGCGCCGAGCCGGAACAGCTCGGCGTAGCCGCGGATCGAGGTCAGCGGCGTACGCAGTTCGTGCGAGGCATCGGAGAGAAAGCGGCGCAGGCGCTCCTCGCTCGCCTGGCGCGTGGCAAACGCCTGCTCGATCTGGCCGAGCATCGCGTTCAGCGCCAGCCCAAGTCGCCCGACCTCGGTGCGTCCCTCCGCCGGGCTGACGCGCCGCGAGAGGTCGCCTGCGGCGATCGCGCCTGCGGTCTCGCCGATCCGGTCGAGCGGCCGCAGGCCGATCCGGATCAGCAGCCAGGCGCCCAACGCGACGGCGAGCAGCACCGAGGCGATGACGATCGCCTCGACCTGCTGAAGCCGCGTCAGCGAAGCGTCAACATCGGTCAGCGCTACAGCGACGATCGTCGTGCCGGCGCCGCTGTGGCTGGCGTCGGCAAGCACGCGATAGTGCAATCCCGGGTCGCCGATGGCCGACGCCGTGAAGATGTGCGGATGGCGTAGGTCGCTCGTGCGCGGGTAGCGCGCAGGGAGCTTGGGCGGCGCCAGGTAGCTGTTGTTGTCGCCGACGGCCGTGCCGACGACCTTGCCCTTGGCATTGAGGTATTCGCCAAACGTGCCGCGCGGGTCGCTGAGCCCCTCGATTGGCAGGCCGGCGCCGCCCCCTGGAAGGTTGCCCGGAGGGGCCGTGCCGCGAGCGCCAGCCCCCGTCACCCCGGCGGGAGCGCCAGCTCTCCCCGGCTGCGCGCCGGCGTCGATCTGGGACTCGATCGGGCCGACCGACGCGAGCAGCTGGCCGTCGATTCGGTCATAGAGAAACGAGCGCTCCGCGCGGTAGGTGGCGAAACCGGCGACCAGCAGGCCGACCGCGGTGAGCACGACGAGCCCGATCAACAGTCGCGCGCGCAGCGACACTGAGCTGCTCAGCCTCTCGGCAGCCGCAGCGCGTAGCCGACGCCTCGCACCGTGTGGATCAGAGCCGGCTGCTCGACGTCCACCTTTTTACGCAAATAGCTGATGTAGGTTTCGAGCACCCGCGCGTCGCCGCCGAAATCGTATTGCCAGACATGGTCGAGCAGCTGCGCCCGCGTCAGCACTCGCTTGGGGTTCAGCATCAGGTAGCGCAGCAGCCGAAACTCGGTCGCGGTGAGCTCGATCGCGCGATCGCCGCGTGCGACCTCGCGCGTGTCCTCGTTGAGCTCGAGGTCGGCGAAGACGAGCTGTGAGGACTCCTGCTCGGTGAGCCCGGAGCGGCGCAGGATCGTGCGGATGCGGGCGACGAGCTCCTCAAGGCTGAATGGTTTCGTCACGTAGTCATCGCCGCCGAGCGTGAGCCCGTGCACCACGTCCTCGGTGGCGTCGCGCGCGGTGAGAAAGATGATCGGCACCCCGGTCCGAGCCGACGCGAGGCGTCGCGCGACCTCGAACCCGTCGATGTCCGGCAGCATCACGTCGAGCACGATCACCTGGGGCTTGCTCGCGGCGACCGCTGCGATCGCGTCGGCGCCGGTGCCCGCGGACTCGACCGCAAAGCCCTCGAAGCGCAGCGCCATCGAGATCACATCGACGATGTTCGGCTCGTCATCGACGACGAGCACCCGGACTGGCTCCTCGGTGGCCGTGGTCGCCATCGGTACATGATCACGCTCCAAGCTGTGAAAAGCCTGGGAGCCTGCCCGGCGGCCCGGCCCGCGTATGCTGGGAGCAATGGCGTCTCCCGCCACCGCCGCGCCGGAGGACGGGATCCGTCTCGAAGGCCTGACCAAGTCCTTTCGCAGCCAGCAGGGCCTAGTACACGCGGTGCGCGGGATCGACGTCTCGATTCACCGTGGCGAGACCGTCGCGCTGCTCGGCCCCAACGGTGCCGGCAAGTCGACGACGATCGACATGCTGCTCGGACTGCTGCCGCCCGACGCCGGCAGCGTCTCGCTGTTCAACCACACGCCGCGCCAGGCGGTCGACGCCGGACTGCTCGGCGCGATGCTCCAGAGCGGCGAGCTGATCCAGTACCTGTCGGTTCGCGAGCTGCTGACGATGATGGCCGCGATCTACCCGACGCCGCTCGGCGTCGACGCGGTGCTCGAGCAGACCGGCCTGCAGGCGATCGCGGGACGCCGGACGCAGAAGCTCTCGGGCGGCGAGACACAGCGCGTCCGCTTCGCCCTGGCGATCGTCAGCAACCCCGACCTGCTCGTCCTCGATGAGCCGACCGTCGCAATGGACGTCGAGTCACGCCACGAGTTCTGGGACTCGATGCGCGCATTCGCGGCACGCGGCAAGACCGTCGTCTTCGCGACCCACTACCTCGAGGAGGCCGACCAGAACGCCGACCGCGTCGTGTTGATGGCGCGCGGACAGATCGTCGCCGACGGTCCGCCGACCGAGATCAAAGGGCGCGTCGGTTCGCGCACGATCCGCGCGACGCTCGCGGATGCCGACCCCGGCGAACTGGCTGCGCTCGCGGGCGTCGCCAGCGCCGAGCGCCGCGGCGAGGCTGTCGTGCTCGTCTGCTCGGACTCCGACCAGGCGATCCGCGCGCTGCTCGAGCGCTTCCCTGCCGCGCGCGACATCGAGATCGCGGGCGCCGGACTCGAGGACGCGTTCCTGGCCCTGACCGCCGACCCCGACGCCGACGCTCCCGACCCGGATCCCGCACCGTGACCAACCTCGTCTACATCCGCTATGAGCTGCTGCGCGCCCTGCGCAACCGCCGCTTCTTCTTCGTTTCGCTCGGCCTTCCCCTGATCTTCTACTTCGTCATCGCGTCGCCGAACCGCCACGTCCACAACTACGACAACAGCGGCATCTCGCTGCCGCTCTACTACATGGTCGGCCTCACCGCCTTCGGCACGATGGTCGCGATGGTCTCGACCGGCACGCGGATCGCGGCCGAGCGTCAGGCCGGCTGGACGCGCCAGCTGCGGATCACGCCGCTGAGCACGCGCGCCTACTTCCGCGCCAAGGTGCTCGTCGCCTACATGATGTCGGGCCTCACGATCGTCCTGCTTGGTCTGGCGGGTTCCTCGCTCGGTGTGAGCCTGCCGGCCGGGCAATGGCTCGCGATGGTCGGCCTGATCCTCGTCGCGCTGCTTCCCTTCGCCGCGCTCGGGATCATGCTCGGTCACCTGCTCACGGTCGATTCGATCGGCCCTGCGACGGGCGGCGGCGCTTCACTGCTCGCCTTCCTCGGCGGCACCTGGTTCCCGCTCGGAAGCCACGGCTTCCTCTTCCAGCTCGGCCGGCTACTCCCCTCGTACTGGCTCGTCCAAGCGGCCCACACCGGACTTACCGGCCACGACTGGCCGGCGCGCGGCTGGATCACGATCGCGGCCTGGTCCGTCTTGCTCGTGGGCGGCGCGCTCTACGCCTTCCGCCGCGACACGAAGAAGGTCTAGCGGGCCTAGTGCTCGCCGCTGTCGCCGGGCGGCGGGTCGTGGCGCATGTCGGCGACGATCTCGAGCAGTTCGTGCGGGCTCATCGTCGGCTGGACCTCCAGCCGGGGTAGCGCGAACGGGTCGTCGTTGGGCCCGGCCCAACCGTTCACCTCGGTCGTCGAGCCGCGGAAACCGGCGGCTTTTAGCGCGGCGATCACGGTCGGGTCGTACTCGCCCGAGGGGTAGCAGAACCAGTTGACCGGGACGTGGTAGAGCCGTTGGATTTTGCGCCGCGTGGTCGCCGTCTGGAACGTCAGCTCCGACGGGCTCAGACCAACGAGGCCGGCATGGCTGTAGCCCTGCGTGTCGAGCTCCCAGCCGGCCTTGACGAGCGCCCGGATCTCGTGCCGCGATAGTCCACCCTGCGAGAACGGCAACCCGCTCAGCTGCAGGTTCTCCACGCCGACCCAGCCGAGCTTCACCAGCACCGGCAGGGCAAACTGGTACTGCGCCTCGTAGCCGTTGTCGAAGCTGATCACGATCGGCTTGCCGCATGGCAGCCGGCCCCCGTGGTGCCAGTTGTCCCATAGCTGGTTGAGCGTCACCGCGTGGTAGCCGGCCGCCGCGATCGCCTTCATCTGCGCGGCGAATTGCTTCGGCGGCACGTAGAGCAGCGGGAATGGCGCCCCGGCGGGCGCGGGGAAGATCACGTGGTACTCGAGGATCGCCGCCGACTCTGGGCGTCGCGGTCCCAGGCACGGCGCCAGGGCGCCGCGGCGGGCGGCGGCGAGCGTGCTGTGGCGCTGAGCGCTCGACCGGCCGCTGCCCTCGAGGACCAGGCCGACCACGACCGCGACCATCAGCAGCGCGAGCACGCCGCCCGCGGCGCCGCGTCGTCGCCGCCGTCGCCGCTTTTCCTCAAGCGCTCTTACGGCGCGCCGCCGCCGCCCTCGCTCCACCTCCACCAGCCCGTCGGGAAGCGGTGCTTCCCCTTCCACTGAGCCCCCTTCCACTGCACCTCTCCTCAACCGGTGCTTCGGCGACCACTGTTGCACGCCCCGTGATCTGCCGCGGTCTCGGCGTGGTCCGCCGCGCATGCGGACGCTGCTCGACCACGCGCCCTAGCTGTGCGCTTGTAGCCGTCCCTGCAGTCCGGCGCGAACATTCGGCCACTCGCGGGCGATGACGCTGTAGTAGGCGCTGTCGCGGATGACGTCGCCGCGGACGATCATGTGGCTACGGAGGATGCCCTCGAACTCCGCCCCGATCCCGGCGAGAGCCGCCCGTGAGCGCTCGTTGAGTGCATCCGTCTTGAACTCGACGCGGATGCACTCGAGCTGCTCAAACGCGTAGCCGAGCAGCAGCAGCTTGGTCTCGACGTTGACGCCGCTGCGCCACTTCGACGGTGCCAGCCACGTCCAGCCGATCTCGAGACCGCGGTGCTCGGGGCGCAGTGCAAGGAAGCGCGTGCTGCCAATCGCCACGCCAGTGGCGCGATCGACGATCACGAACGGCGCCTCCGCGCCCGCATCTTTGCGCTCGAGCGCGTCGAGTAGCCAGCGGTGGAAAAGCTCGGCCGAGCTGCCCGCATTGAGCGGCAGCCAGCGCCAGATGTCCGGATCGCCCGCGGCCTCGCGCAGCTCCGCCTCGTGCGCCTCGGCGAGCGGCTCGACCCGCACCAGCTGACCCTCGAGCGTCGGCCCCAGACGATCCCATTTTTCGCTCACCACACGGACTGTAGCCGCGCGTACGATTGCGAGCGATGTTCGAGCGGCTCGACTTCTTCCACCTCCCGAGCCGTGAACTGGGGGCCGCCGCCAGGCACGCCGGCGCGCACCTCGCCAGGCGGCGTGACTTCTAGCCGATGGCCGCCGCCGAGCCCCTGCCGACCTTGCTTTCAGCGGCTCTTGTCGCATTCACGATCGAAGTCGACAACGAGTTCGAGCGCGAGATGCCCCACGCGACAACGATCGCCGGTATCGGCGGGCCGGAACCTCCGCGCGCCGCATCCCGCCGGCCGGTCCGCCGACCCTGGCTCGTCTCGCTCGTGATGTGGTCGAACTTCATGCAGTTCGTGGGCGACGAAGGCGTGACGCTGCGCGAGCTCCAGGACCTCGCGGTGATCGAGCGGCTTCCGCTCGCGGGCATGACGCGCTGGGGCTACGTCGCGCTCGCCCCCGACCCTGCCGAGGGCCGGCCGCGGAATCCAGGCGCCACGTCGGTGATCCTGCCGACGCCCGCCGGTCGCCGTGCGCGGGATGTCTGGCGCCGGCTCGTACCCGCGGTCGAGCGGCGCTGGCAGGCGCGCTTTGGCGAGCCGCAGATCGCTGCGCTACGGGAAGCACTGGGCGCGGTGGTTGGTCATCTTGACGTGCAGCTACCACAGTACCTGCCGATCCTCGGCTACGGGCTTGGCGCCGAGATCCCCCATCGCCAGCGCGCTGCCGCCTCGCCGGAGCTGCCACTGTCGGCGCTGCTCGCGCAGGTATTACTCGCTTTCACGCTCGATTTCGAGCGCCAGTCGGCGCTCTCGATCGCGATCTGCGCCAACGTCCTGCGGCTGCTCGGCGAGACCCCGGTGCGCATCCGCGACCTCCCGCGGCGCTCCGGCGTGTCGAAGGAGGCGATCAGCATGGCAGTGGGCTTCCTCGCTCGGAATGGTTTGGTGGTTCAGGCTGCCGACCCCGTCGACAGCCGCGCGAAGGCCGTCCGACTGACAACTCGCGGCGGCGAGGCTCGCACCTCCTACCTCGCGCTGCTTCGCGGCGTCGAGCAGCGCTGGCGCCGGCGGTTCGGTGATGACACAAACCGCCGGCTGCGGCTGGCACTCGAGGAGATCGTCGGCGAGCCCGACACGCAGCGCTCGTCGCTGCAGCTCGGGCTTGCGCCGGTTCCGGGCGGCTGGCGGTCGCTGGTCTCCCAACCGCCGGTGCTGCCGCACTATCCGATGGTCCTGCACCGCGGCGGGTACCCCGACGGTAGTTAGACTGGATCGGAGATGTCCCCGATCTTCAGGCGCCAGCGTCACGGGTCGCCGAGCGACGGCGAAGACGCGGGCGCGGCGGCTCGTCGCCTCGGTGAATCGGCGCGCAGCGCCGAGAACGAGGCTCGCCGCCAGGCCTCGGACGCCGCCGGACGTCGCCAGACCGCCGAGAACGAGACTCGCCGCCAGGCCTCGGAGGCCGCCGGACGTCGCCAGACCGCCGAAAACGAGGCCCGTCGCCAGGCAGCTGACGCTGAAGCTCGCCGCCAAACGGCTGCAAACGATGCTCGCGACAGCTCTGGCGAGGACCCTGCGGGCGACTGATTGGGCACAGCCGCCTCGACGGCGTCGTGTTAGCAGCGCCTAACGCCCGTGCTGCTGGTGCCGCCCAGCTTTAGCCTAGGCTTTGCGCCGCGGTAGAGGCTTCGTCTCGAGTTCGTCTTCCCGCCACGCGCCGGCTCGGGTGCGCCGCCGCCCAGCCGTCTGACGGTCGATGCTCGCCAGATGTTCGTCCTTACAACCCTCGTCTATCCCTGCGTGTTCGCCGTCATCTGCGTCGGCGCTGGGCTTCTGGTCGACCGCGCGAGCGGGCGCTTCCTGCCGGCGGTCGTGCTCCCCGCGGTCGGCGCCGCGGCGCTGATCGCGGTCTCGCAGCTGACGACCTACTGGCCGACCAGCGCTCCGGCGACGCCGTATGTGATGGCGGCGCTAGGAGGCTCTGGCGTTGCCCTCGGGTGGCCGCGCATCAGGGCTTCGGCGCGCCACTGGCGCGTGCGCCGCTGGCAGCTCGCGCTGCCCGTGATCGTCTATCTCGTCGGCCTTGCCCCGGTGCTGGCACTGGGTCAGGTGAGCTTCTCGGCCTATCAGGTGCTGACGGACTCCGCGTTTCACATGATGGGCGCCGACTTCCTGATCCGTCACGGACAGGACTACGCGCACCTCGACCTGCGCAACTCCTACGGCCTCTACATCAACGGCTACTACGGCACCGGCTACCCCTCCGGTGCGGACACCTTGTTCGCCGGCAGCGCCTTCGTCCTCGGCCTGCCGCTGATCTGGGCCTTTCAGCCGTTCAACGCCTTCATGCTCGCCTGCGCCGCGGGGCCCGCCTGGCTAATGGCCCGGCGGATCGGGTTGCCCCTTGCCTGGGCGGCGCTGGCCGCGCTGAGCGTGACCGTGTCGGCGCTCGTCTACGCCTACGAGCTGATCGGATCGATCAAAGAGATCACGGCGCTGCCGATGATCCTCACCCTCGGTGCGCTGGTCGTTCTACGTGAACGCTGGCTGGGCCGATCGCCGCGTGGCGTCGTCCCGTTCGCGCTGGTCGCAGCAGCCGGCATCTCCGCGCTCGGCGTCGGCTTCGGTGCCTGGGTGATCGCGGCCGCCGGCGTGCTCGTCCTCGTGGTGGTAGTCGACGTGGCGCGGCGCCGCCAGCGCGCGCTGCAGGCGGCGCTTCTTGCGGGCGCCGGAATCGGCGTGTTGGCGATCGCCGCGTTGCCGACCTGGCTGCAGCTGTCGGCCTCCGCGCAGGGCGCCACGACGATCGCCTCGACGAGCAATCCGGGCAACCTTGCGGCCGGCGGGCTGCAGGTCGTTCAGGTCTTCGGCACCTGGCTGACGGCGCTCTATACCTCCGCGCCCGATGGCATCGCCGCCGTGCTCACCTACGCGGTGATCACGGTCACGGTCATCGCCGGACTGTTCGGCGCGGTCTACCTGGTGCAAATCCGCCAGGACGTGTTCGTCGGCTGGCTCGCCGGGCTCGTCGCGCTCGGCGTCGTCGTCTTCACCTACGCGACGACGTGGGTTGACGCCAAGACGCTGATGCTCAGCTCGCCGATCGTCTTGCTGCTCGCTTGGGGTGGCGTCGCCGCCTTGCTGGACGCCGGCTACGCGCCGGTCGCGGGGCTGCTTGCGCTCGTCCTCGCCGGTGGCGTGCTGGCCTCCGACGCGATCCAGTACCACGCAACAGATCTCGCGCCGGCGACGCGCTATGCGGAGCTGGCGTCGCTGAACAGCCGCTTTGCCGGTGACGGTCCGACGCTGTTCACCGACTTCGACGAGTACGCGCTCTACGAGCTTCGCGACCTCGATGTCGGCGGCCCAAACTTTCTCTACCCGCCACCGGCCCTTGCCGGCGTGACACGCAAGGGCAAGGTGGGCGGGCATGGCGAGCCTCTGTTGTTCGATCGGATCAAGCCCGACGCACTCCGTCGCTACCGCCTGATCATCACACGCGTCGATCCGCTGGCCAGCCGTCCGCCATCGGCCTACCGGCTGCTCTGGCAGGGAGCCTTCTACGAGGTCTGGCGCCGGCGGCGAAACGCTCCCGCGGCGCTCGCCCACCTGGCCGCCAAAGGCGCCAGCATGGCCGACTGTCAGAGCGTCGCTCAGCTTGCCACGCGGCACGATGGGCACCTGGTCGCCGCGGTCGCGGTGCCGAGCGTGCGCGTCGACCTCGCCACGGCGTCTCCTGGCAGTGCGTATGTGCACAAGGGGATCAACCTGCTCACGGGCTCGGGCGGTGTCAGCGTCAGCTTCCGCGTCCCACACGCCGGGCACTGGGATCTCTGGCTGCTCGGCGAGATGATGCCGGCGGTCAGCGTCTCGATCGACGGTCACGCGGTGGCGACGCTGTCCGACCAGCTGAGCGGCAATGCCGTGGTCCCGGACCCGGTGGGGCCGCTGGCCGTCGCGCTGGCGGCCGGGCCGCAGCGCCTGAGCTTCACACCGGTCGGCTCTGCCCTGGCCCCCGGAGCCGCCGGCGACGCGCGGCTGACCAGCGTCTTCCTGACGCCGCCTGGCTCGGCCGACGATCACGCGCTTCGCGTCGCCGCACCCGCCGACTGGCAGTCATTGTGCAACAGCGGCTTCCAGTGGCTGGAGGCTGTTCCCGGTTAGTGCGCCGCCGCGTCGATCGACTGCGCGGACACTGCCAAGTCGATCATCTGCGTGTTGCTGAGGTCCTCGAGAAAGGTGTTGCTGACCCAGTAGAGGACGTTGCCTTCGCGCCAGCCGATGTCGTGGATGTGGGAGCCGTCGTCGACGAACATGTAGCTGCGGCCGTCGATCGTCTCGGTCCCGCTGGGATTGGCAAACAGCGGCGGGTCCAGCCAGTTCATCCCCTCGATGCCGTAGTAGCCGCCGGTCTGGTTCACCTGCCAATCGATGCGGTAGCCGTGGTGCTCATGGTCCTGCTCGTCCTTGACGGTGTAGGCGTGGAAGTCGGCGTTCTCCGTGTCGAGCGCTCCGAGCGTCTCGACGCTTGGGAGATAGACGGGGAACGGAACCGCCGTCGAGATCTCGAGTGCCTGTTCGCTGACGCCCGCCTCCAGTGGGTAGAGGCCGTCGTCGGCGAGGGTCGCCGACGACGGTCGGTGGTGACGAGCGATGTGGGGTGCCGCTGGCAGCACCGTCTTCTGGTTCTCGTAGAGGAAGTCGTCGACGCTCGCCTTGATCAGCTGGGGCGTCGAGGTGACGTAGTCCTCGCCGTCGCGGACGGTCAGCGTGCTGCTGACCTGAAACGGGACCTGGCGAACCGGCTGAGAGACCGAGAGGGCGGCGAGCTCGAGCAGCTGCTGGACCTCGTCGGTGCCCCGGATATCGGTCGCGACGGCGCGGCCAAACGCCTTTGCGAGCTGGTTGTACTTGGTCAGCAGCTTCAGCGCGCCGAGCTGCGCCTCGGCCTGGCGGATGAAGTCCTGCTGGCGCGCCACGCGCACGAAGTCCGAGTCGGTGTGGCGATAGCGAACGTAGTCGAGCGCTTTCTCGCCGCAGAGCCGCTGGTAGCCGGGCTCGATGTTGATCGGCTGGTAGCTGTCGCCAGCCGCGTTGTAATAGCGCTGATCGACGTCGATGTAGACGCAGCCGATCGCATCGACCAGTCCGAGGAACGAGGCGAAGTTGAAGTCGATCACGTGGTTGATCGTGATCCCCGGCAGCGTGGCCTTCGTCACACGCAGCGTCAGACCGACCTTGCCGAGGGCATACGTCGAGTTGAACTTCTGTGTGTACCGCGCGCCGTGGTAGTCGAAGCGGACCATCAGGTCGCGTGGGATCGACATGATCGAGACCTGGCCTTCGGCGGGATCGAGTCGGACCAACATGAACGTGTCCGCATGCAGCAGATGCGCTCCGTTGACAGTCTCGTAGCCCCCCGTCAGGTAGGTGGTCGTCGGCCCGATGTGGTCGTCGCCGATTACCATGATCGTCTCGGGCGCTCCGGTCTTGGCGGACGTCAGCTCCGTCGACTTGATCGGCTTGCCGCCCAATGCGAGGTCAGCCGCGATCGTGTCGGTCACCCCCAGCAGTAGGGCGTTGAGGGCGACCCCGGCGCAGACGACGATCAGTAGGCAACCGAGCAGAGCTCGCCCGAACCGGGGCCATCTCCGTTTAGGTTCAAACATGAGGATCAGCAGGCATTCGTCAGTCGGTCAGAGGCGCGAGTCGGGGTGCGCGATACCAATCATCGGGCGGAGCCCGCAGCCCGGCGAGTGGTCCGGTGTGTCGCCGATCCTGCCGGGGCGCTGCTCCATTTGTCCACGGCCTGGAGCGACAGTCCGCTGTACATCGCCGCACTAGCCTACCGAGGCTCGCCACCGGCGGGCTGAGCTAGTGCTGCCCCAGAACAGGGCCGGTCAGTGCAGCTGGTCGATGAACGTGTAGATGACCATCACGCTGACGAGGACGACGAAGACACGCAGCGCCCACAGCGCCCGCGTGGCGCGCGCACCGAGTGGCGCTCGTGACACCGGGCGCGAGGTCGCCTCGACGAACTGGTCGCGCTCGAGGTGCATGATCAGTTCGTCCTCGAGCTGCTCCTGGTGCTGGCGCTCAGCTTCCGCGACGCTCGCGTCTGGACGCCGCTGCTTGACGGTGGCCGGCGGCGCCTTCATGAGCCGATCACGTGCGTCGTCTGGAGGAAGGAGTCGATGCCGTAGGCGGCGCCACAGAGTCCGACGAACGCGATTACCGCGATCCCGATCACGTTGGTTGAGCGCTTGTTCGCCCACGCGCCCATCAGGCCGCGGTCGTTGGCGAGGACGACCATCAGCACCAGGCTGACCGGGAGCAACACTGTCGCGAGCACGTTGGCGTTTAGTGCGATCGAGAGCAGCGGCGCGCCGGGGATCAGGATCACCGCCGCGGCGACCAGGGCGACGCCGATGTTCGCGGCGTAGAAGAGGGTGGCGTTGCGCGGCGAGCTGTTGAAGCTGTGGGAGACGCCGATGCATTCGCCGGCGGCATAGGCGGTGCTCGCGGAGATCGTGAGGATTGCCACCGCGCCGGCCTCGATCAGCCCGATCGCGAACGCGTCGCCGGCAGCGGCGCCTGCGACGTGCTTGAGCGCCTCAGGGAAGCCGGCTCCTGCGAACCCTTGGATGCCCGATCCATGGTGGCTCATCAGCGCCGCGCCGGCGATCAGCGCCCCGACGCCGAAGATCGAGGCGAGCACCGCGCCCGCCGCGGTGTCCCAGCGACCATGGTTGACGTCGCGTGGCGTCATGCCCTTGTCTGCCGACGCGCTTTGCTGGAAGAAGATCATCCATGGCGTCACGGTCGCGCCGATCGTCGAGGCCAGCAGCAGCAGCAGCGTGTTGAAGCTTCCGCCGGGAAACGGGCTGAAGTCAAAGGAGCGGGCGACCGCCCCAACGTCGGGCTTGACGAGGATCGCGGCGAGGAGGAAGAGGCCGTTGAACAGCGCCATGCCGAGCACGATCCGCTCCCACCGCCAGTAGCGCCCGCCGCTGAGTGTGAACACGACGAGCGCCAGGCCGAGCACGACGGCGACGCCGGCGTCGAGCTGGAAGTAGGCGAGTCCGACACGGATCGCCACGAACTCGGCCACCAGCGTGACCAGGTTGGTCAGCGTGAGATCGCCGGCGCCGAACCATCCCCAGGCCCGGCCGAGCCGCTGCAGCACCAGCTCGCCGTAGCCGCGGTGGGTGACGGCGCCAACGCGCATGCACATCTCCTGGCAGACGTAGGCCATCGCGAACAGCAGCGGGATAAATGGCACGAAGAACCCCAGCCCGTACTGGGCGCCGTCGGAGGCGTAGGCGATCATGCTCGGCCCGTCGTTCTCGCCGAGCATCGCGAGGATCCCGGGGCCGACGAGCAGCCACAGCAGCTGCCAGCGTTTGTCTTGCCCGCGAGCACGATGTACGCGCGCCCGGTCCTCAGAGCGCGCGCTGTCCTCGTCGGTCAGCGGCGGCACGCCGAGCTGCGGTGCGGTGCTCGCTTCAGTTGCCGCCATCGGCCGCCTCGCTTCCGCTTGGCTCGTGGGCTGTCGGGCTTAGCTCGACGCGCATCGCGCCAGCGAGCTGGCCGCCGATCGCGTGCTCGCGCTCGCCGAAGAGGACGAACAGCGGGCCGCCGAACGGCTGGCGCTCGCGCACCATGAAGCGGTCTCCCGGGGAGATACCGCAGCCGGCGAGGTAGCGGAGCATCTCCGGGTCGGAGTCCGAGACACGCACGAAAACCCCCTCCTGCCCGGCCTCCAGACTTTCGAGCGCATGCGTCGAGCGCTCAGCGAGCTCGAGCTCGGCACTGGGGATCGGGTCGCCGTGGGGATCCACCGTGGGGTGCCCCAGCTTCGCCGCGATCAGCTGTTCGAGGTCCTCTGATAGCACGTGCTCGAGTACTTCGGCCTCGGCGTGAACCTGGTCCCATGCCATGCCGAGGGTGTCGGCCAGAAAACTCTCGAGCAGGCGGTGGTGGCGAATCACCTCGAGCGCAAGGCGGCGCCCGTCGGCCGTCAGGCGCACCCCCCGATATGGAATGTGGCTGGTCAGGCCGAGGTCGTCGAGCTTCTTCAGCATCGCCGATACGGAGCCCGGGGTGATCCCTAATCGCTCCGCCAGGGCGTTGGTCGAGACCGGCTCGTCGCCGCGCGCTTCGAGCGCGAAGATCGCCTTCGAATAATCCTCGATCGCCGTCGAGTGCAGCGCGTCCTTGGCCGCCATCGAATGAGATTATGGCACACCAAGAAAATCGTCAAGGCGAGGTGCAAGACCTAACCCGGGTCTGGCAAGAGTTGCGCCGCAAATGTGTCTGGGGGCCCTAACGCGAGCCCAACCTGCTCTAACGCGAATCACACCGATGCTCTGCGACCGTTTTAAGCATCTCTATGAAACAGGCACCAGCCCCTCAACTGCGGCGACACGCAGCGGAGAGGGAGGGATTCGAACCCTCGGACGAAGTTTCCCCCGTCACGCGATTTCCAGTCGCGCCCGTTCAACCGCTCCGGCACCTCTCCAGGCGTGAGCGCGGCTCAAGGCTACGCCACGCGGTATTCTGCCGTGCAGATGCTCGCCTTCAGCGAAGCGGTAGACAAGACGTTTGGCCTGGTTGTGGTCTTCGGCGGCATCGGCGTCGTCGTCAACGTCCTGCTCCTCTACATATTTGTTCTGGTGCGTGGGGAGCACCAGCAGAACGAGCAGTATCGCGCCGAGCGCCAGCGTCGCTTCGGCGACTAGCGCCAGTTCGCGCGCCTGCCGCGGGCGCAGCTCAGGCGGTCGTGATGGCGTAGATCTCCGAACTCGCTTGGCCGCTCGTTTCGGCGCCGCCGGCGAGCAGGATCTCGCCCGAGAGGCTCACCGCGACGGCGCCGGCGAGCTGGAGCGGCAGAGTGCCGACCCGCGTCACGCGGCCGTCGTCCGGCTTGATCGAGTAGACCGCGTTGGTCTGGCTACCGCTTGCGCTGCCCTGCCCGCCCAGCACGATGATCTGCCTGGCGATGCTGGCGACGGCCGCCTGTTGCAGCGCGACTGGCAGCGTCCCGAGCTTGCTGACCGCGTGCGTGGTCGGGTCGAAGCGGTAGATGGTCTTGCTCGCCGCGCCGTCGTCGGATCCACCGACGATGTAGATGCTGCCGCCCAACGCGACGGCCGCCGCCTGGGCCAGCGGCTGCGGTAGCGTTGCGACGCTATTGGTGCCGGCGGTCGGGCTGTAGGAGACGATCGAGTCCAGGTCGCTGGTGCCGCTGTAGCCGCCGATCACATAGGCGGTGTGGCCGACTACGGCGACCGCGGCGTCGGCGGTCGGCTGGGGAAGCTGACCGACGTTGGTGGGATTCGCGCCGCCAGAGGTCAGCATCAGGATCGCGGAAGTCGGATTTGTGTCGGTCCCGCCGAACAGGTAGATCTGGGAGCCGAGCTGGGCAGCGCCCGACCCGGCGAGCGGGATGGGGAGCTGGCCAGCTGAGCCGGTGCTCGTGCCGTCGAAGCTCTGCACGGCGTCGAGTGGCGTCGCAGCGGAGTCGAGCCCGCCGAAGAACAGCGCACCAGAAGAGCCGAGCCGGACCGCGGCGCTTGCGCTGACCGCGCTGACGAGCGTGGCGAGTGGCGTCACGGTGACCCTCGAGCCAACGCCGACGGCGCCGGCCGTCGAGTGTCTGGAGACGGTCTTGACACGCGAACCGCTATGGCTGGCGGCGCCTACGCGAGGGAACCCAAGCGTCGCGGCGGTGACGAGCAACACCGCGAGAACCGAGCAGAACAGCGCCACGAACGCCCTTGCGCGGCCGCGCGCACCTCCTGGTCGTCGCGGCGCTGCTCGCGGCCGCGGGGGGCGGACCTGCGTCTGTGCCTGTAGCTCGCTCACGCCGGGGTCAGTTCTCGGCCGACGCGACAGACTGTCCGCCTAGAGGGGACGGCGCCCTGCTGGTCACCGTGCTGCCAATCATGGGGTTGCCCAGGTGCCTCGTTTGCGAGCGGCAGGTTTTTGTAAAAAGGATCGGACCAGTCGCGCGAGCTCTTGTCAAGCGCCAACCGCGGTTCTTCGCGGAGCGTCTCAACGAAGGCCCGAGGAACACCGCGGCGACTGTCGCGGCGGCGATCGGGATAGCCTGCAGCAGATCTGCGGCCGCTACACGAACGTTGCCGATCCAGCCGCGCTCGAGCAGCGCTTCGGCGTCACGATCCCGTTCAGCGAGGGCAGCCGTCGCTACAACATCGCGCCGACACAGACCGTGGTTGCGATCGTCCTCGGTGAGGACGGTATGCCCGAGGCTCGCGCGATGCGTTGGGGTCTGATTCCGCCTTGGGCCAAGGACGCCCGGATCGCCTACAAGATGATCAACGCGCGCTCGGAGACGGCTGACGAGAAGCCCGCCTACAGACGGCTGCTTGGGACCGCAGCGCGCCGAGCGCTGCTGCCGGCCGACGGGTTCTACGAGTGGCTGCGTCCTGAGGACCCCAAGCAGCAACGCATTCCGTTTCGATTCACGCTCAGCGATGGATCGCTCTTCGCTTTCGCCGGACTGTGGACCCCCAGCACTCTCGCGACAGCCTCACCAGATGAGCCGCCCGAGCTGATCGCGACGACGACGATCCTCACAACCGCCGCCAACGACGTCGTTGCTCGCCTGCACGACCGGATGCCGGTGATCCTGCCCGACCGCGACAGCGAGCTGGCTTGGCTGTCCCCGGATCTGGACGCCGCCGGCGCGAAGGCGTTGTGCGTGCCGCTGGCTGCGGAGCTGTTGATCGCGAGGCCAGCGAACCCACTGCTCAACAAGGTGGCAGGCGGCGTGCCGGAGGGTCCCGAGCTACTCGTCGGCGTCGCTCCCTAGGCCGACGCGGTGGCCGGCCGCTGGATCACCAGCGCGGCGCTCGAGCCAGCGGGTCACGACCGCCCAGGCGGCGCTGTCCGGGTCGACGTGGCGACGGTGTCCGCCGTCGTCGCCGGCAAGCTCGACGAGCTCCACCGTGCCGCCGGCGTCGGCAGCTGCGGCAGCGTAGTTGCGACTGCGGCGAACCGAGACCGTGTGGTCCTCCGTCCCGTGCACGAGAAGCACCGGCAGAGCGAGCGGCACGCGGCTGATCGGGTCGGCGATCGCGTAGCGCTCGGGGAAGCGGTCGGGCGAGCCACCCATCAGCCAGCCGACCGCGCCACCTGGCGTCTCGCGGTAGCAGGTCGCGAGATCGTTGACGCCGGCTTGGGCGATCGCTGCGATCGGGCTGAGCGCAGGGTTTGCCCCCGGCGCATCACCCGGCAGGCCCTCGCGACCGGCTGCCCACAGCGCGAGGTGGCCACCCGCCGAATGGCCCAGGAGGGTGACCTGTTCGAGATCGAGCGGAGCGTCGACGCTGCGCAGATGATCGATTGCGGCGGCGACGTCGACGAAGGTCAGCGGCCACCCGCCGCCCTGGCCGCGACCGACACGGCGGTATTCGATGTTCCAAACCGCCCAGCCGCGGCGCGCGAGGTCGCCGACGACGCCGCGCATCACGAGCTTTGTGTAGCCGGCCGCCCAGGAGCCGCCGTGAATCGTCACGACGACCGGGTGTGGCCCACGGCCCGCCGGAAGGTGCAGCTCAGCGCACTGTGCGCGATGAGCATCGCCGTAGCGATAGGAACGTCGCGGCGTGATGACGTCGAGAATCAGTCGTGTGCGTGACACCGCAGAATGGTTCGTTCAGGAAGCGTCCCACGGATCATCCTCGCTGTTCGCGGCGCGCTCGATTCGCTCGAGGACCTCATCCGCGCGCCGGTCATCGACCATCGCCGACAGCGCGCTCGCGACCGTCGCCGCCCAGACGCGATGCATCGCCGGCGGCTCACCGAGGCTATCTCCGAGCTCTGACCAGTCGACCGAGACTGCGGCCGGTGCGGTGGCGTCCAGCAGCTCGCCGCCGCCGTGCAGGTTGATCTGCGCACGCCACCCGTTCGGGCACAACTCGCCCATCACCGCTCGCGCCCACGCTTCGTCGCTGAGGGGCGTCGTCCGCGCACGGCCGCGGCGGATCTCGCGCGTCAACAGCAGGCCGGCGAGCGCGAGCAGTACCGCGCCGGCGAGCGTCAGCTCGACCTGCGCGGCTGCTGATCCGAAGCGCGCAACACCGCGCGAGAGTGACTCAGCGAGCGGTGCTGTCAATGCAGACGACACGGCAGCGCAGACGCTACTCGCCCCGGCGCGAACGTCAAGTGCGGCTGTGCCGGCGTTCGCGCAGGTTGCGAGCGCCGTGCGAGTGCTGGAGGACCGCAACGCCGCGGCCGGAGAGCTCGAGAAGCTGGGCCGCCGATGATGGCTCGGCCGTGCCGTCGATCTTGCCCGGCTCGTGCTGCTCCGGCGCGAGCGAGCCAGGTGCATCGTCGTTGCTCGGGATCCAGCGCGCCAGCGCGGCGGCGAGGGCGGCGTGGTTCACCGGCTTGCTGATGTAGTCGTCCATCCCAGCGTCCAGGCACCGCTCGCGATCGCCGGTCATGGCGTGGGCCGTCATCGCGATCACCGGCGTGTGGCGGGCACCGTGCTCTCTGCGGCGCAGTTCCCTGGTCGCGTTGTAGCCGTCGATGCCGGGCATCTGGCAGTCCATCAGAACAGCGTCGTAATGGTTCGCGGCGAGCGCTTCGAGGGCTTGCGCGCCGTCCTGGACCACCTCGACGCGACAGCCGCAGCGCTCCAGCACGCGCGTGGCGACGATCTGGTTGACCGGACTGTCCTCAGCCACCAGCACGAGCGGTGGTCGTTCCCACGACGGTGCCGACGCAAGCTTGCACTCGATCAGTGGCACGGGGAGCCCGTTGGCGGCCATCGGGGCCGCGAGCTCGACTTCGAACCAGAACGTGCTGCCACGCCCCGGCGTGCTATCGGCGTTGATCGTGCCGCCCATCAAGTCAACTATCTCGCGCGCGATGGCGAGACCCAGACCGGTGCCGCCGAACAGCCGCGTGGTCGAGACGTCGGCCTGCGTAAAGGGGTCGAACATCAGTGGCAGGCTCTCGGGCTCGATGCCGATTCCGGTGTCGCTCACGGCGACACGAATCAGGTTCGGCCGATTGCTTGTCGCTGACGCGCTGACGCGAACCGTCACCGCGCCGGCGGAGGTGAACTTGACCGCGTTGGAGAGGAGGTTCGCGACGACCTGCTGCAACCGCCTTCCGTCTCCTCGCACATGTCGCGGAACATCGCTGTCGATCTCCAGATCGAGGCGTAGGTTTTTCGCCTGGGCGAGTGGGCGTGCGGCCGAGCAGGCCTTGGTGACCACATCGGCAAGGTCGAAGGTGGCGAGCTCGAGCGTGAGATGACCGGTCTCGATCTTCGACAGATCGAGGATGTCGTTGATGAGCTCCAACATGTGCCTGCCCGACGCCGCGACCTGCTCGGCGCATTCACGCTGCTCGCCGCTCAGCTCCATGTTGAGCAGCAGGTCGGTCATGCCGATCACGCCGTTCATCGGCGTGCGGACCTCGTGGCTGACGTTGGCCAGGAACGCTGACTTCATGTTCGACGCCTCAACCGCACGATCATGTGCGCCCGCGGCCTCGGTGGCCAACCTGTTGCGCTCGGTCACGTCGTTGTAGAGGGCGATCACGCATTCGCGGCCATCGAGAGTCACGACATCGCTGCTGACATCGACGTCGATGATCGTGCCGTCCTTACGTTGATGGCGCGCCGGGGAGCCACTCGCTGAGGCGAGGCCGGCCCTGAGCGCGCCGGAGTCGGTGGGCGGAAGGGCGAGTTGCCCGGTCGGCAGCAGATCGTCGATCGTCATCGCCTGGAGCTCGTTGTGCGAATAGCCGTAGCTCCTAACCATCGCGTCGCTGGCCGCGACTATCTTCAGCGTCTGGCGGTCGTAGGTCACCATCGGCAGCGGGTTCTCCTCGAACAGCAACCGATAGCGCTCCTCGCTCGAGCGCAACTGCTGGCGGGCAAGGCGCAGGGCCGGTCGAAAGGCGAGGCGCACACCAGCCAGGACGAGCGTAACGGCGGCCAGGCCAATGGCGATCGGTCCAACGTGGTACCAGGTACCGACAACGAGGATCGCCAAGCTCGAAGCTGTGAGGAACCCGGGCAGAACGAATCCCGATGTACGTTCCAGCGTGAATCGACCAGATTTGTTGTCGGTCAGCCACATCGCCAGCGCGAACAACAGGATCGAGAGTGGCCAGGCGACGGCGTTGAGAACCGAGCTGAACTGCGACGGGCCGCTGGGGGGTTGGACGAAGTTGATCGTGTCTCCGGCCGCGTTGACGGCGACGCCGATGGCAATCAGAAACAGCGCCGCCCGTCTGGGGCGCGCGACGAAGACGGTGCTGCCAACGACGATGCCCAACATCACGAGGTCTGCGATGGGGAAGCCGAGGTTCGTGACAACCGCGAGCGAAGCGCCCTTGACCACGTGTTCGATGCCGTGATACGCGAGGGCCGAGCACAGTGCCCCCAGACCGAGGGCCGCGATACCCCCGTCCAGCCAGTTCGCTGCGTCCCCGCGCCTGATCTCGCGACGCACGAAAAGAAAGACGGCAAGCAGCGCGACGGGGTAGAAGGCGTAAAAGAAGCCGTCCGCCAGCGACGGTGTCGGCGGCGTCGCTCCGCCGAGTGACTCGAGCGTGAACAGCACATCCCCGACGGTCCAGCAAAGGCAGGCAATGCCCATTGCGAACGCAACTCGACGGTGCCGATGCAGGCGAAGTCCGCTGAGCAGGCAGAGTCCACATGCGGCGAGCTGGAAGGCGATGATCAGCCAGCCGTCGAGCAACGGCGAGAACTGCCAAGCGCGGCGGAACAGCGAGATGCCCAGGTAGGCGACAAATAGCATCCCCAACAGCGCGAACGCGGCCCAGATAGCCTTGGGCGCGCCATCGCCGGACGGGCGTCGCACCACACGTTTGGACGCGCGCGTCGCGTTCGGGGCCGGCATCACCGCCATTCCATCCCTATCGGCGGATCCAGGTGCCGCTAAAGCCTGACGGCCCGGTGATAGACGCAAATTCGCGCTAACGATCCTGGATTTCGCGGTCCCTGCCGCGCGGCGATCCCGGATGGGACGCTGTGCGAGTACGAGCAGGTCTACCGCTCTCCTGGCTCGGCATCCTCGCCGAGGCGCCGCCGGCCACCGACGAGTTGAGCTACGCCTGGCACGAGCACGGCTTCGCGCTTTACTCGATGCGCTCGGAGCGTGTGAGCCGGCTCTACCTCCGGGTGCGGACTGCAGCCGAGCGTCGTCAGGGCGTTGGCTGGGGCACGGTGTTCCCGCCGAGTTGGCGCGAGTATGGCAACACCCGACGTGTCTGACGATTGAGTCAGACCGCGCGGATCCGGGCCCGCGATAAGCGCCAATGTCCCTCGGCGCCGGCGCCCTGGCGTTATGTTTGGCGCGTGGCCGGCAAGCTCGTTACCTCGCTCAGAGATTCGGTTGCGGAAATTCCCGATGGCGCGACGCTTGCGGTCGGTGGCTTTGGCCTATGTGGGATCCCCGAGATGGCGATCGCCGCGTTGCGCGAGGCCGGCGTGCGGGATCTGACGGTGATTTCGAACAACTGTGGCGTCGACGACTTCGGCCTGGGAATCCTGCTGGCCAACCGCCAGCTGCGCAAGATGGTCTCGTCCTATGTCGGTGAGAACAAGATCTTCGAGCAGCAGTACCTGTCCGGTGAGCTCGAGGTCGAGCTTGTGCCGCAGGGGACGCTCGCTGAGCGACTGCGCGCCGCCGGGGCGGGTATTCCGGCGTTTTTCACGGCGACCGGAGTTGGCACGCCGGTCGCCGAGGGGAAGGAGATCAGGGAGTTCGATGGTCGGCATTACCTGCTGGAGCGCGCTCTGCCGGCCGACTTCGCACTGGTCAAGGCCTGGAGGGGCGACGCGCTCGGCAACCTGGTCTACCGCGACACGGCACGCAACTTCAATCCGCTGGCGGCAATGGCCGCCAGGGTCACGATCGCCGAGGTCGAGGAGCTTGTCGCAGTCGGCGATCTCGACCCGAACCAGATTCACACGCCGGGCATCTTCGTCCAGCGCATCATCGAGGGCGCGGCGTATGAGAAGCGGATCGAGCGCGTCGTGCTGGCGGGCGCCAGCGCAGGCTGATGGACGAGCGGCGCAGCCGGATCATCCAGCGCGCAGCCCGCGAGCTCGCTGACGGCATGAACATCAATCTCGGCATCGGCATGCCGACGCTGCTCGCCGATCACGCCGCCGGCAAGCAAGACGTGATGCTGCAGTCCGAAAACGGCCTGCTTGGGATCGGGCCCTATCCGCAGCCCGGACAAGAGAGTGCGGACCTGATCAACGCCGGCAAGGAGACGGTCACGGTGGTCCCGGGCGCCTCGTTCTTCGACAGCGCCGACTCGTTCGCGATGATCCGTGGCGGCCATATCGACCTCGCGATCCTCGGCGGCATGGAGGTCTCCGAGACGGGCGATCTCGCCAACTGGATGGTCCCCGGGAAGTTGGTCAAAGGCATGGGCGGCGCGATGGACCTCGTCAACGGCGCCAAGCGCGTCGTCGTGATCATGGAGCACGTGAGCAAGAGCGGCGAGTCGAAGCTCAGGCGCCAGTGCACGCTGCCGCTGACCGGGCAGGCCGTCGTCGATCGCCTGATCACCGACCTCGCCGTGTTCGACTTCCTCGGCGGCAGCATGGTGCTCGTCGAGTTGCAGCCGGGCGTGATGCTCGACGAGGTGCGCGACCGGACGGAAGCGCGCTACACCGAGTCAGCCAGCCTGGTCGCCTAGCCGCTGGGCCAGCGCAATAGCGGCCTAGAGGATCGCGAAGACCGAGCGCACGCTCGGCTCATCGGGTAGGCGCTCGCCGGCGGGCTGATCGTTGCGGGCACTCACGGGGCGGCGGACACCGTAGCTGAAACTCCAACGGCAGCGGAGGGGGAGAGATTCGAACTCTCGGTACGCCAATAAGACGCACAACGGTTTTCGAGACCGCCGCATTCAACCGCTCTGCCACCCCTCCGGATGACGCGCTGGAGGGTAGACGATCGTGCGACTAGCTACCTGGGCGCACGATGAAAACGCTTGCGCCGGCTGTCGCTTTCGCCGGCCCGAGCAGAGCGCCAAAGAACCAGTCGTAACGTCGTCGTGCGATCGCCGAGCCGACGCGCGACACGATCACGGCGTTAACGCGGAGCGCTTGCAGTGCATGGCGGTAGTGCGATCTGCAGGTCTGATCGAGCTGGTTGCCGCGAGCGAGCTGCGCGAGGCACAGCCTGTCCGTTGAGGTTCGCCCGGACTTGGTGCTGACGGTGCCGGCGAGGGCCGCAAGCGCGTAGAGCAGGGGGCCGTGGCGCATCCCATAGGAAGGGCCCTGCGCAGTAGGCACAAAGACCGCGCCGTCGGGGATCTTGTAGGCGAAGTCCGCCTCGACCTGCGCGTACATCGCGAACTGGCCGTCGGCGGCTGGCGTGATCAGCACCGTCTTGGCCGTTGGCAGGATCTGTCGGAAGGTTGCGGCGTTCGCCGCTACCGACGGTGCGCTCACGGCCTCCGACGGTGTGAGGGTGGGGAGGACCGAGATCAGCGCGGCGGCGCAAACGGCGACGCTGAGCGCTGCCGAACCGCGCAGCGGGCGTGAGCGCAGATCGTCGATCAGCAGCACGAGCAGCGCGGCAGCGGCGAGCCAGATGTAGAGGTTGAAGCGGTCGGGGACGATGTTCTCGAACAGCGGCAGGTGGTTGGGGATAACCCACGGCAGCAGGACTCCCGTGTCGTGGCCGCCGACGCGAAGGTGCGGCCCCAAGCTGAAGACGGCGGCGCAGAGCAACAGAAGACCTGCTGGCAGCGCTCGCCGCCGCAGCCGCCATCCAGCCAAAACAAGGAGCGCGATCAGCGCGAGCCCGAGGTAACCGCCGTCTTCTCCGTTGTAGCCCGAGAAGCCACCGGTCATCTGGCGTGAGCCGGCGCTGCTGAACAACTGAGCGGCATTCGGGACGACGAAACTCTCGAGATCGTTGACGTAGCGTCCCGACGTGACGATCACGCCGCTGACGTGCTGGGGGCCGAAGAACTGGTACAGCAGTGCCGGCCCGGCCAGGACTGCGAAGACGATCGCCGCGGTCGTGAAGGCGCGCACGTAGCGCTCGACGATCGCACGTGGCGGCCTTGCCCGCCAGGTCACGAAGACGAGTGCCAGCGCCGCCATGATCGCGGTCGTGGCGAGGACCTCCTCGTCGATGAACACCTGCGCGACCGCGCACAGTCCGAGCAGCAGCCCCGCTCGCATCGGGCTGCGGCGGCGGACGTCATCGAGCAGCATCGCGGCAAGCGGTGGAAACACGACGATCAGCAAGCACACGTGTGCGCTCGCCTGGCCACTGATAAAGCCGCCGAAGCCGTAGAGCAGGCCACCGATCCAGGCCGAGGAACGATGGGTTGTCAGCCGACCGAACGCAAAGTAGGCACTCCAAGCCGACACGGCGATCGCCAGGGTCGCCAGCAGGTCGTAGCTGACGACTGGACCCACGGCCGCCGTGAACGGCCAGAGCAGCAGTGACGGCAGCGAGGTCGCCGTGCTGTTGAGCAGATTCGCGCCCTGGGGAGCCATCAACGCGGTCGAGAACAGCGGCGAGTGGCCGTGCTCGAGCGCGTGCGGCAGCCAGGCCAGAAACCACACTGAACCGAGCGGGTCGCTGCCCACCCCCACCAGGCGGTGCGTCAGGTCGTCGCCGAGCCAGGTCCGGCTGAGCAGCACGAAGGCGAGGATCAGATACGCGGCAAGCGCCAATGGAGCGGCGCGTTGGCGGGCAATCCGCGTCAACGTCGGGTGGCGAAGAACGTGCGCAGAAGCGTCGATGACGCCTCTCCCAGCAGACCGCTGGACACTTCGGGGTGATGGTTCAGCTGGGGCTGGGCGAGGACGTCGAGGACGCTGCCTGCGGCGCCCGCCTTCGGGTCCTCGGCGGCGAAGACGACGCGGGAGACACGCGCGAGAACGATCGCCCCGGCGCACATCGCGCACGGCTCGAGCGTCACGTAGAGCACGCAGTCGAGTGCTCGCCAGTCGCCGAGGACGCGCGTGCTCTCGCGCAACGCGAGGATCTCGGCGTGGGCTGTCGGGTCGGCGCGCAGCTCGCGCTCGTTGTGCGCGCTACCCAGCACCTCGCCCTCGCGGACCACAACGGCGCCGACAGGCACATCGTCGTGCTCGAGCGCGCGCTCGGCTTCGCGCAGCGCGAGGCTCATGAAGTGCTCGTCAAGGGGGAAAAAGCGCTGGTGCATCCGCTCAGCTAATCACGCCGACGAGCGCAACGAACTGGGGGGTGCGGGCGTTACGCTTAGGTGGTAATTATCTCCGCCGCCAACCTCTCGGCTGACACTTCGACCAAAGCCGACGCATGCATCCCGCAGCGGCCCCGCCGACGCTTATATGCGGCGTTGGGGGTCGGGGCCATGCTCGTCGTCCTCGTGCCCGCTGTCGCGCAGGCCGCAACGGCCAGCTACGTGCCCGGTGTGGTCGTCGTCGGCTTCGCAAACACCACCCCTGCGGGCGTGCGCAACGCGACGCTCACCCGCCTCGGAATGGTGCGCGCGAGCAGCCCCGAGAGCGACGTCCGCGAGGTCAAGCTGCGCCCGCACGTCAGCGTCGCGAGTGCCGTTGCGCGACTGCGGGGGCGCCGCGGCGTGCTCTGGGCGGTGCCCGACTACATCGCGCACGTGGCGGGTGTCGCGGTGGCCGCGAGCGCTCCCGGTTCGTTTGCCTTCACGCCGATGGTGCCGTTCAACGACCAGCTTGCGCTGCCGCCGCCCTTTATTCCCGACGACCCAGGGACGACCGGGGACGCCGGCGGCTGGCAGCAACTGCAGTGGAACTTCGTCGGGCCGTTCGGTGTCAACGCGCCGCAGGCCTGGGCCAATCTGATCGCCGATGGTCGCCCAGGCGGAACCGGTGTGACGGTGGCCGTGCTCGACACGGGTATCGCCTACGCCAACCACGGGCGCTTCGTGCGCTCGCCGGATTTCAGCGCTCACGAGTTCGTCGAGGGCTACGACTTTGTCGCAAATTCGCCTTACTACCCTGAGGACCGAAACGGTCACGGTACCCAGGTGGCGGGAACGATCGCCGAGGAGACCGACAACGGGATCGGCGTGACCGGGCTCGCCTACGGCGCTCGGCTGATGCCGGTCCGCGTGCTGAACTCGCAGGGCGCCGGCAGCGCGACGGCGATCGCCGAGGGGGTGCTCTTCGCCGTCAAGCACCACGCCCAGATCATCAACATGAGCCTCGAGTTCACGCCGGGATCGGTCAAGGCCAGCGGCATCCCGGAGCTGATCGATGCAATTGACTATGCGCACTCGAAGAACGTGCTCGTCGTCGCCGCGAGCGGCAACGATCAGGACGGCCAGATCGCCTACCCGGCCAAAGCGCGCTACGTGCTTGCCGTTGGGGCGACCACCGCCGACGGCTGTCTGGCCTGGTATTCGAACTTCGGCTCCGGCCTCGCGCTCGTCGCGCCCGGCGGCGGCGGCGATGCATCGATCCACGATGATCCCGACTGCGCCCCCAAGGCGCCGGCCGGCCCAGACATCTACCAGGAGACGTTTGCCAACATAAACGATCCCAACCCACACGTGTTCGGCCTGCCGAGCGGCTACATCGGCACATCGATGGCGGCCGCCCACGTCAGCGCGACGGCGGCACTCGTCATCGCCAGCGGCGTGCTCGGACCGCATCCAACCGTTGCGCAGATCATCGCCCGGCTCGAATCGACGGCAACGCCGCTCGGTCCAAGCGGTGGTAGTTCCGCGCGCTTCGGTGCTGGGCTCGTCAACGCCGCCGCGGCGACCGCTCCGACCGGGTCCAGCGGCTCGACCGGGACGAGCGGACCGAGCGGACCGAGCGGCTCGAGCGGCTCGAGCGGCTCGAGCGGCTCGACCGGGTCAACCTAGTCGGCCGGCGTTCAGCGTCGTTCGTCGGCGGTGCGGATGATCAGCACCGCGCAGGGCGCGTGGTGGGAGATCTTGTTCGGAACGGAGCCGAGCAGGAAGCGTTTCGCACCTGTCGTGCCGCGGTTGCCGACGATGATCAAATCCGCACCGCGCTCCTCGGCGACATCGAGGATCGCGTCGGCGGCGTCGCCCCGTCGCGCATAGACGTCCACCGCGACCCCGGCCTTGGTGAACTCCTCGGCGGCTTGGGCCAGCGTCGCATCGACAGTTTCCCGCGGTGGGCCGAGCGCCCACTCGACAGCCGCCGGACGGTCGTCGTCAGACACCCGCAGTGCGACGCTGGGTGCCGGCTCGTAGGCGCACACGAGGTGCACGCGGGCGCCGAGCGTCTTCGCCAGCTCTGCAGCCTGACGGACCGCCTCGCGCGCGGTCTGCGATCCGTCGGTGCCAACCACGATCGCCTCGAACATCGCCGCGGGCGATGATAGCTGCCGCTCTCAGCTCAGCTTGACGAGCGCGATCACCATGCCCGCGAGCACGAAGACGACGATCGCTCCCTGTATCCAGAGCCACGTTGGCGACATCCGGGGCTAAGCGTAGTGGGCGACCGGCGGGCGGCCGTCAGCCGGCGATCAGGACGCCGGTTGCACCGGTGTTTCTTGATCCAGCGCCGGTACATAATCACTGTATCCGCGTTAATCGCCCGTTTCTGCAACCCGCGCGGGCGCTGCTCCGTAGACTCATTGGCTGTGCACCGCGGAACCAGTAGCTCCGTTGGCCGCCGCCTCGCACGGGCCCGTCAGCGGTGTTCTAGCCACGTGGGTCAACTCCTCGGCGCGCTGGCGCTCGCGCTCGCCACCACCCTTGGAGTTCTGGCGCTCGCCGCCCCGGCCTACGCGGCGGGGCCCTATTACGCCAGTCCGAGCGGAAGCGGCACTGCGTGCACCAGCGGGAATCCGTGTCCGCTTGCGACTGCGCTCGCGGCCGCGCAGTCTGGAGGTGGGGCGGCGATGATCGATCTCGCTGCCGGGACCTACCCCGCGACCCCGATTTCCGGTACCGGCGAGAACTCTCTGACGCTCGACGGCGCCGGTTCGGGCGCGAGCTTGTTGAGTGGCTCCTTGTACCTCGATGAGAGTTTCCCGATCACCCTAGAGAACCTCGGACTCGTCAACGGCTCCGCGACGAACGGCGGAAACCTAGAGATCGCCGGCGGGACCGTGACGCTGATGAGCACCGCCGTGGTCGGCGGCCATGCCACGAGCGATGGTGGCGGCATCGCGGTCACCGGTGGAACGGCGACGATCGAGGATTCGACGATCAGCGGCAATTCAGCGACGTCCGGTGGCGGCATCTACGACGACGGCGGCACGGTCTCCGTGTACGGCTCGACTATCGCCAACAACAGCACCGGGATCGCTGGCTCAGGCGGTACGCTCGACATCGGTGCGGACGTGATCGCATCGAACAACAGCCACGACTGCGCTGGGTCGATCAACGACGAGCACTACAACTTCAGCGACGACGGGACGTGCCCGTTGTCGGCCATGGGCAATAACAACGCGCCCTCACTCGATCTCGGTTCGCTCAGCGCAAGCCAGCTGACGATTCCGATCAGCAGCTCGAGTGAGGCCTACGACGCAGTGCGGTCCAGCGTTACGCTCAACGTGAGCCCGTTCTGCTCGGGCGTCGACGAGCGCGGCGCGGCGCGCATCGAGGACGGCGCGAGCGACTGCAACGCGGGCGCCTACCAATACTCGGGCGCGACCATCAGCGGTCTGAGCAGCCCAGCGCTCGAGCTTGGACTCACGGTCATGCTGACCGGCGCCAATTTTGCCAGCGTGCTCTCGGCGTCGTTGGGCTCGACGCCGGTGGCGATCATGAGCCAGAGCGACACCTCACTCGTCCTCGCGCTGCCGCTGTCGCTCGCGTTTGGCTCGCAGCCGATCACGCTCGCCAGCCAGTACGACAGCGCCACGGTCCCGTTCGCCGCTGTTGCCAACCCCAGCGTCGCGACGCCCATGCTGCCACCTGGCGAGCATGGGGTGGCCTACTCGCAGCTCGTGCCGATCAGTGGCGGCCGTGCGCCGTACAGCTTCGCGGCAACCACCGGGGCGCTCCCGCGGGGGCTCAGCCTGTCAGCAGCGGGAGTGATTTCGGGTACGCCTACGAGCACCGGTGGCTCGGCGTTTGGCGTGACGGTGACCGACGCTAACGGGGTCAGCTCGGGCAGCGAGACGCTGTCGCTGACGATCGCGCTGCCGGTGATCACGATCAAGTCCACCACGATCGCGGTCAAGGACGGCAAGGCGCCCGTCACGCTCAGCTGCAAGTTCGCCCCGTGCAAAGGCACAGCCTATTTGAGCGGGACCGTCACGACCGTTGTCGACGATAAGACGGAGACGGCCACGGTCACGCTCGCGTCCAGCAGCATCTACAGCCTCACCGCGGGCACGAGCGCGAAGGTCGAGCTGGCGCTCACGAAGAAGGGGCGCAAGACGCTGGCCCACGTCGCCCGCCACCATAAACATGAGACGCTGGTCGCCAGCGTCGACGCCGGTCAGGCCGCCGCGAGCACCGTGGCTGTCAGTTGAGCGAGCGCACCAGCGCTTGCGCGCGCGCAGCCCGAACCGCCGCCGACAGGTTGGCGATGTCGTAGGCGCCGTGATGGCGCCGGCCGTTGACGAAGAACGTGGGGGTTCCGGAGACACCGCTGAGGTCGGCGCTGTCGACGTCGTCGGCGACGCGCGCCGCAAAGGCGTGCCCCCGCAGGTCCTCGACAAAGCGCTCGAGGTCGAGGCCCAGCTGCTCGGCGTAGTCGTGCAGGTCGGACGGGCGCAGCGCGTCCTGGTGTTCGAAGAGCAGATCGTGCATCTCCCAGAACCGCTGCTGGGCCGACGCCGCCTCAGTTGCCTCGGCGGCCAGCTGGGCGTGCGGGTGGACGTCGTTCAGCGGCAGGTGCCGCCAGACGTAGCGCAGATCACCGAAGTCGGCGAGCAGCTCGCGGATCGCCGGCTCGGCCTGGTTGCAGAACGGGCACTCCAGGTCGCCGTATTCGATGAGTGTGACCTTTGCGTCTTGCGGGCCGCGGATGTGGTCGCGCTCCGGGTCCACGTCGACCGCGAGGTCGACGATCGTCTCGAGCCGGCCCGCCAGGGCACGGGCACGACGGCGCGGTGGCAGCAGGTCGATCACGCGGAAAATCGTCCAGGTCAACGCGGAAGCGCAGACGGCGGCGCTGAGCACGCCGAGCTTGGCCTCGTTCAGCGCCACGCCGCTGAAGCTGAGGCTCGCGATCAGCAGCGAGACCGTGAAGCCGATGCCAGCGATCGCGCCGCCGCCAAGAGCGGCGGGCCAGCCGACCGGCAGCCGCAGCTTGCCACGGCTCGCCCAGGTGACGATGCGCGAGGTTCCGATGATGCCGACCGGTTTGCCGACGACGTAGGCGACGAGGATCCCGAGCGTGATCGGCGAGCCGTAGGCGCGCGAGAGGAAGCCGCCGTTGATGACGATCCCTGTGTTGGCAAGTGCGAACAACGGCACGACCACGTAGCTCGACCATGGGTGAAAGACCTGCGCCAGGCGATCGTTGGGCGAGATCGCCGAATCCAGCGCGAGTCGGGCGGAGCGCGCCAGCTCGGGCGTCGGCTGCTCGCGGAAGGAGCGGAAGCGCTCGGTAGCACGCTCGAGATCGCTTCTCGCGGCGGTGTAGGCGTAGGTGAGCAAACCCATCACGAGGCCGACGATCACCGGGTCGATCCCGGATTCGAAGACGGCCACCCATAGCGCCGCACCGAGCAACGCGTAGACCAGCCCGTAGTGCACGCGCAGCGCGCCGACGACCAGCAGCAGCGCAAATACACCGAGCGCGACGCCGCCGGCGACCAGAGCAACATGGTGCGTGTAGACGGTCGCGATCACGACCAGCGCCGCAAGATCGTCGACGACCACCACCGTCAGCATGAAGGCGCGAAGGCGGCCCGATATCCGCGGTCCGACCAGCGCCAGCATGCCGAGCGCGAAGGCCGTGTCGGTGGACATCGCCGCACCCCAGCCGTGGGCGGAGGCGTGCCCGGCGTTGAACGCGAGGTAGATGCCGACCGGCACCGCCATGCCGCCGATCCCCGCCAACAGCGGCACCGTCACCCGGCGCCGCTCGCGCAGCTCGCCGAGGTCGAACTCGCGCCGCGCCTCGAGGCCGACGACGAAGAAGAAGAAGACCATCAGGCCGTCGTTGATCCAGTGGCGCAGGTCCTGCGAGATCCCGCTGCTGCCGACACGGACCGTCAGCACCGTCGCCCAGACGCGGTGGTAGGAGGAGGCGTCGATGTTCGCCCACGCCAGCGCTGCAAGCGCGCCGGCGAGCAGGACGACAGCGCTGCTCGTCTCCGTGCTGAGGAAGCGCCGCAGAGGCGGGGCGAGGTTTCTCGACCACGCGGTCCGCGCCGTGTACATGACGCCGCTCGGCTGCTCCTCGGTCATCGGCCCGCCGGACGTTAGCTAATCCGGCTCGCGACGTTGCGATGATCTAAGCGCGATGCCTCCAGAACCGACGAGCGCTAGGGCCGACGCCGCCACCGGCACGCGTCATCACATCGTCATCATCGGCGGCGGCTTCGGCGGCCTCAAGGTGGCAAAGCGCCTCGCCCGTCGCCGCGACGTCGAGATAACGCTGATCGACCGCCGCAACCATCATCTCTTCCAGCCGCTGCTCTACCAGGTGAGCACCGGAATCCTCTCCAGCGGACAGATCGCGCCGGCGCTCCGCGACGTCTTCGTCGGCCGCGAGAACGTGCGCGTGCTGCTCGGCGAGGTCACCGCAATCGACCTCGACGCGCGCAGTGTCAGCGCCATCGCCACGCACGACATCGCGCTCCACTACGACACGCTCGTCGTGGCGGCCGGATCCGGCGACTCCTACTTCGGCCACGACGAATGGGAGCGCGACGCGCCCGGCATGAAGTCGCTCGACGACGCCCTTCGCGTTCGCACGCGAATCCTTAGCGCCTTCGAGCTGGCCGAGACGAGCACCGGCGCCGATCGCGAGGCCTGGCTGACGTTCGTGATCGTCGGCGCCGGGCCGACCGGCGTCGAGCTCGCGGGCCAGCTCGCTTACCTCTCGCGGCACACGCTCGCCGGCCACTACCGCGCGATCCGAAGCGAGGACGCGCGGATCGTGCTGCTCGACGCCGCGCCCAGCGTGCTGCCGAGCTTTCGCGAGCGGATTCGCCGCAAGGCTGACGCTGAACTCCGCCGGCTCGGGATCGAAATCCAGCTCGAGACGGCGGCGACGGGGATCGACGCCCACGGCCTCGACGTCCGTGGCCCCGACGGCGCGGAGCGAATCGAAGCCCGCACCGTGCTCTGGGCCGCCGGCGTCGCCGCCTCACCACTCGCCCGCATCCTCGCCGCGGCCGGTTCGGAGGTGGATCGGGCTGGGCGGCTTCTGTCGGCGCCCGACCTCGCACTTCCCGGCCATCCAGAGGTGTTTGCCATCGGCGACATGGTCGCCCTCGAGGGTGTTCCCGGCGTCGCCCAGGCAGCGCTCCAGGAAGGCCACTACGTCGCGACGCTCATCAGTAGGCGCCTCGACGGGAAGAGCCCGCCCGCGCCCTTCACCTACCGCGACAAAGGCAGCCTGGCTATCGTCGGGCGCAGCTGGGCTGTCGCTGACGTCCGCGGGTTCCAGCTCGCCGGGCGCGTCGCCTGGCTGATCTGGGCGGTCGTCCACATCGCGTTTCTCGTCGACTGGCAGAAGCGTTTTGAGATCCTGCGCCGCTGGTTCTGGGAGTTCGTCACGCAGGGGCGCCAGGAACGCGTGATCAGCGTCATCAGCCTGCTCCCCCAGGAGGCCGCGCGCGCCGAGCTCGAGCTCGCCCGCCAGCGACTCGCTCGCCCGCCGGCGGACTAGCGTGCGTCGGCGCCGTCCCGGGCGCCCAAAGCAGCGCAAAACCGTTTAGATCGTTGGCTTTCTGCCGATATATGAGGCGAACGGTTCCTACGCGAACCACCCAAGAGCGGGTTGGTCTGTGACCGCCTGCGCCAGAACTGAGCACTTTGCACCAGCGCTCGCGTGGCCCGCTGGGAAAGGGTCGGATGGCACACGAAAACGCGATGATTTCCGAGGCCTACCCCGCGGTCGGGACCGGGTCACAACAGGGATCGATGACGGCACGAGGTGCCGGTACGCGGCGTCGTTCACCGGCGGGCGGCGACCAGGGCGGCCACGGCCTGCCGGCGATCTACCGGGTTTTCGTGGCCATCCTGTTCGCCTACGCCGTGTCGCTGATCGTGCGACACAACGGCTCCTACTGGCAGTGGCTCGATGGTTGGGGAGTCCCCACGTTCGAGCTCATCGTCGCCGGTTTGGTCCTCATCCCGGCGCTGCTGAACCGGGGCGAGCGCGCCGTCGGCGTGGCGCTGGGCGTAGCCATGTCCCTCTGGGCCCTCGGCGACTTTGCGATGACGATCGAGACGCTCAACGGGGCGGCGGCGCCGACCTTGTCAACGGCGAACATCCTCTGGGCCGGGTTCTACCCCTACGCCTACATCGCGGTGATGCTGCTGGTCCGGCGCGAAGTCAAGCAGTTCAGCGTCGCCAGCTGGCTGGACGGACTTGTCGCTGGACTCGCCGTGGCCGCGGTTTTCGCGGCGTTCGCGTTCGCTGGCATCCGTCATGCCGCCGGCGGCAGCGGTATCTCGGTGGCCGTCAACCTCTACTACCCGGCCGGGGACCTGTTGCTGCTCGTGATGATCGTCGGTTGCGTCGCCATTCTCCGGGCACGGCGGCGAACCCGTTGGTATCTGATGGCGGCGGCCTGCGCGGTCAATGCGCTCGGCGACATCGCGGCTCTGTTCCCCTCAGGTTTCGGCGCCAGCCACGCCGGGTATTTTTTCAACGCGATCGCTTGGCCGGCGTCGCTGCTGCTGTTCTCGGCTTCGGTGTGGTTCGCGTCGAGTGCGTCCGCGCCCGTGCGCGCCCAGGAGCGAATGGACTATCTCGTGCCGGGGATCGCCTCCGGCGCGGCGGTCGTCGTCCTCTTCGTCGGCTCGTTGCACGGCACCGGCGGCGTCGCGATCGGCCTGGCGACGGCGACGCTTGTCGCTGCCGCCGTCCGCATCGGCCTGTCGCTGGCTCGCCTGAGCGCGCTGAACGATCAGCGCCACCGTCAGCTGGCTGAGGCCGCGCGGACGGAGCGTGACTCGCGCGAGGCGCTGCAGGTCGCAGTCGCCAGATACTCCGAGTTCGCAGCCCATGTCGCCGAGGGAGATCTCACGGCCGTGGCCGCGGCTGACGAAGGCCAGGATCTGCAAGGACTCTCCGCGAGCCTGAACAGCATGGTCACGGGGTTGGCCGATATATCTGGCGAGGTCCAGGCCGGGGTCCGGGACATGCGGATCTCGACGGCGGAGATCCTGGCGTCGGTGAGCGAGTACACGGAGAGCGCGAGCCAGCAGTCAGACGCGATCAGCGCGGCCTCGACGACCGTCGACGAGGTCCGACTGGCGGCACACCAGACAGCCGCCAGCGCCAGCGAGGTCGCGGCCCAGGCGAGGGACTCGGTACAGGTCAGCGACGACGGCACGCGCGCCGTCGTCGCGATCGCCGGCGCGATGGAGGAAATCCGCGAGCGCGTCGATGGGATCGCCCACGACGTGCGGACGCTCTCCGAGCGCACCGAGGAGATCGGCACGATCACCGCGACGGTCAACGATCTTGCCGACCGCTCGAACCTGCTTGCGCTCAACGCAAGCGTCGAGGCGGCGAGGGCCGGCGAGCACGGCGTGACCTTCGCCGTCGTCGCGGCCGAGGTCCGCGACCTCGCCGAGCAGTCAAAGGCGGCCACGGCGCAGGTCGACCGGGTTCTCAGCGACATCCAGAGCGCGACGTCGGCCGCCGTCACGGCCACCGAGCAGGGCACGAAGGTGGTGGCGCAGGGACTCCAGCTGACCGCTCGCGCCGGCGACGGCATCAACAGCCTGGCCGAGACGATCCGTGGTGCTGCCGACGCGGCCCACGAGATCGCGGCCTCCGCCCAGCAGCAGAACGTTGCCGTAGAGCTGATCGCGCAGGCGATGAACCAGCTCAAGGAGGGCACCGCAGCGCAGTTCCTGGTGGGCGCGCAGCGCTCACAAAAGGCCGCCGAGAACCTCAACGAACTGTCAGAAAAGCTCGCCGCGCTCACCGAGCGCTACCGCGTCGGCGTGCGCGCGCACGCGACCTCTAAGTAGGGCCCTGCTGCGTTAAGCTGGGCGATCGTGAACCTCGTGCCGGGCAGCGCGCCGCAGGGCGTCGAGGAGTTCGCCTCCGGGGTACGCGCCGCGTGACCCTGATCGGGCTGGACGTCGGGACCTCCGGCCTCAAGGGCGTCGCGATCTCGGCGGACGGCGAGCTGCTCGCCAGCGCGAGCGAGGACTACCCGTTGTCGACGCCGCAGCCCGGCTGGGCCGAGCAGGATCCCGAGGACTGGTGGCGCGCCGCCCAGGCCGTCCTGGCCCGGCTTCCCGCGGGCGAGATCGGCTTCAGCGGTCAGATGCACGGCCTCGTCGTGCTCGATGCCGATGGCGCGCTACTGCGGCCCGCGATCCTCTGGAACGATCAGCGCACCGCGGCGCAGTGCGCCGAGATCGAGGCGCGCGTCGGACTCGCACGGCTGATCGCGCTCACCGGAAACCGCGCGCTGCCCGGGTTTACGGCGCCCAAACTGCTCTGGTTGCGCGAGCATGAACCGGAGACCTACTCGCGGATTCGCCACGTGCTCCTACCCAAGGACTACGTGCGCTACCGCTTGACCGGTGAGCAGGCGATCGATGTCGCCGACGCCTCGGGAACGCTCCTGTTCGACGTTGCCAAGCGTCGCTGGTCGGCTGAGGTCTGCGAAGCACTGGAGATCCCGATGGCCTGGCTGCCGCAAGCATTCGAGTCGACCGAGATCGCCGGCGCCGTCGATCAGGCGGCGGCGGCGCTGGGTGTCGGCATCGTCCAGCCGGGCCTGGTGTCGGTCGTCCTCGGCACCTCCGGCGTCGTCTTCGCCGTGCTGCCTGCCTACGCGCCCGACGAGCAGGCGCGCGTGCACGTGTTCTGCCACGCCGCCCCCGGCACCTGGCATGCGATGGGCGTGATGCTGAGCGCGGCCGGCTCGTTGGCCTGGCTGCGCGGCGTGCTCGGCGCCGATTACGGCACGCTCGACGCCGAGGCGACGCGCTGGGAGCCCGGCGTTGAAGGGCTCCAGTACGCCCCATATCTCGCCGGCGAACGGACCCCGCACGCCGACGCCGACGCTCGCGGCGCCTTCACCGGCCTGTCGTTGCGCCACGATCGTGGCGCCCTCGCGCGGGCGACGCTCGAGGGCGTGGCCTACGGCTTGCGCGACTCGCTGGAGCTGCTGCGCCAGCTCGGCGTGCGTCCGCAAGCCGGGCGCCTCTCCGGTGGCGGTAGCCGCAGCGAGCTCTGGTCAGCGATCGTCGCCTCGGTGCTCGGCATCCCGCTCGAGCGAACCGAGTCCGAGGAGGGCTCGGCGTTTGGCGCGGCGCTGCTCGCCGGCGTTCGCAGTGGCGAGTTCGCGTCGGTCGATGAGGCCGTCTCGCGCTGCGTGCGGGTCCGCGACCGCGTCGAGCCTGATCGCGCGTGGGTCGACGCTTACGAGCGCGGTTACCGGCGCTACGGACTGCTTTACCCCGCGCTGCGGCCGTTGCAGGAGCGACCGGAGAGCTCCGGTTAGCGCGCGGCCTGTGCGAGCACGGTGTCCATCGTTTCCATGATCGAGATGCTCTCGTCCAGTGGCATCACCGGGCTTTCGAGGAGCCCCGCCCGCAGGCAGCGCACAACCTCGTCCGTCTGGTGGCGCAGGCCCCAGCCCTCGTGAGTGTCCTCATAGCGGGTCTCTTCACCGTCGCGCGTGACCAGCGTGAAGCTGGTCGGGCGGTAGAACTGGCTGTCGATCTCGATCCGCGCCTCGGAGCCGACGATCACCGCGCGCGTCGCCGTCTTGGCCAGCGAGGTGCACGTCAATAGCGCCTGGGCACCGGACGCGTAACTGAACCACATCGACGTCTGTCCATCGACGCCGGTGAACGCCGGCTGGATGACGCTGCTGATGCGCTCTGGCGTCCCGAGCACCATCGAGGCGAACGACACGGGGTAGACGCCGAGGTCGAGCAGCGCGCCACCGCCGAGCTCGGGGGCGAAAATGCGGTGCTCCGGGTCAGGTGCAAACCATTGGCCGTGGTCGCCGCTGAAGCTGATGATCTCGCCGGCCGCCTGATCATCGAGCAGGCGGCGGATCTCGACCACGTGCGGCAGGAAGCGCGTCCACATCGCCTCCATCAGGAACAGGCCCTTGTCGCGAGCCAGCGCCACGAGGTCGCGGGCTTCGGTTGCGTTCATCGTGAACGGCTTCTCGACGAGCACCGGCTTGCCGGCCTCGAGCGCCAAGCGCACGTTGGGGTGGTGCATCGGGTGCGGTGTGGCGACGTAGACGACGTCGACCTCGGGGTCTGCAACCAGCTCCTCATAGCTCCCGTGCCGGTTGGGGATCGAGAAGCGGTCGGCGAAGCGGTTCGCCGAATCGAGCTGCCGCGACCCCACCGCGACGATCGTTCCGGTTTCGGTCAGCCCGAAATCCTCGGCGAGCGCGGCCGCTATTCCGCCGGTACCGATGAAGCCCCAGCGCAGTGGCTCGCTCAACTCGTCACCGTCGCAGCCGACTCGTTGCCTCGGGGCGCCGCGTTCACGACGGGCACTCTAGCCCACCGATCGCGCGGCGCTCGCCCTCACCGGATCGTCGCGCCACTAGCGCGCCGCGCCGCTCTGGCCAACGCCGAAGATCAGCTCGAGCATCAGCTGGTCGGCGGGCTCGTGGTGGCGGCCTTCGCGGCTCGCGAGCAGGGCTGAGAAGTCCTCGCCGCGGATCGCCTCGAGGATCTCCTTGGAGAACGCCGGCGTCGCCTGCGCGAGTTGGCCCGAGCCAGCCTTCTCGCAGGCTTCGCGAATCGTCTCGTCGGCGTCAAACGCCGCGGCCTTCGCGGCGAGGATCTTGTAGTTGCGGATGCAGCCGCGCGCGAACGCCGCGTACACGTCGACGTCGTCCTCGCTACGAAATGCGCGAGCGTCGAAGTGGCGCGGCCCGTCGTAGCCCGAGCGCTCCAGCAGTCGTACCGCCAGGAACGCTTCCTTGAGGTCCTCGGCGCCGAAGCGGAAGTCCTGGTCATAGCGCGGCCCGTTCTGCGCGTTGAGGTCGACGTGGAACAGCTTGCCGGCCCACAGTGCCTGCCCGACGGCGGACGAAAAGGACAGCCCGGCCATCGACTCGTGCGCCATCTCCGGGTTCACGCCGACCATCTCCGGGTGGGCGAGCGTTTCGATGAAGTGGAGCATGTGTCCGGTCGTAGGCAGGTAGATGTGTCCGCGCGGCTCGTTCGGCTTGGCTTCGAGCGCGAAGCGCGTGCTGAGCCCCTGCGCGCGCACGTACTCGCAGAGGAAGTCGACACCCTCGCGGTAACGCTCGAGCGCCACGCGCGGGTCGCGCGCGGCCGCCGACTCGACGCCCTCGCGGCCGCCCCAGAGCACGAATATCCCGGCGCCGAGCTCGGCACCGATGTCGATCGCGGCGGTTGCCTTGCGCAGCGCAAAGCGCCGGACGGCGGGATCGGCTGCTGTCAGGGCGCCGTCTTTGAACACCGGCTGGGTGAACAGGTTGACGGTCGTCATCGGCACGCACAGCCCGGCACTCTGGACCGCCGCTGAGAAGCGCTTGACGATCCGGTCGCGCTCGCCGCTCGTGGACCCGAACGGGACGAGATCGTCGTCGTGCAAGGACACGCCCCAGGCGCCAACGTCAGCCAGCCTGGCGGTGATCTCCTCCGGTTCGATTGGCGGGCGCGTGGGCAGTCCGAACGGATCGCCGCCACGATGACCGACGGTCCACAGGCCAAAGCTGAACCGATCAGCGGCGGTCACGGCAAACGGATCCTCCATCGAAATCCTTCCTTCGAGATATCCCCGGCACGCCGCGAGCGGCGCGCGCCTTGGGCCCGGTGAGCCACGATCTCTGCTCTGGGCGAGCAACCACCACGGCAGTGGTCGCTATGTATATCGCGCAATCGCCAACGGCGTGGACGGCGAGCTCGCCGCCGGGTGCGGCGCCCCGGGCTGGCGACGGTTCAGACGAGCATGATGTAGACCCTGCCCGCCTGGACCTTCGCCGGGTAGGTTCGCAGGGCGGCGCGGGCCGGTGCGCGCTTGGCTTCGCCGGTCTTGTAGTTGAAGCGCCCGTTGTGCTTTGGGCACTCGATGAGCTCGCCCATCACGAGACCGTCGGCGAGACAGGCCCGCTCGTGGGTGCAGATCCCGTCGGTCGCCCAGAAGGTGTTCTCGGGGCTGCGGTAGATCGCAAACGTCTGCCCCTCGTGGTCGAAGCGCATGACGTCCTCCTCGTCGATCTCCTCGACGCCGCACACCTCGACCCACAGCTCGTCCGGCATCGCTCCTCCCAGCCCCGGGCGCCGTGGCGTCAACTCTCGATCAGCACGCGATGCAGCTCCGGTCGGAACGGCCGCGCGGAGGCTGGCATCTCGCGCTTGACGTAGTAGCCCGGATCGTGGATCTGGCGCCACAGCGTCGGCAGGATCTCGCGGTAGGCGGCGATCGTGCTCGGATACGGCGTCGGCATGTCGTGCAGCAGCTCGGCGTGCAGCTCCGGCAGCGAGTGGTAGGGCACCATCGGGAACATGTGATGGTCGACGTGGTAGTTCATGTTCCAGTAGATGAAGCGGAACACCGGGTTCATGTAGATCGTCCGCGCGTTGAGGCGGTGGTCGAGCACGTCTTCAGCGAGCCCGGCGTGCTGCGTCAGCCCGAAGTAGAGCGCCAGCCAGCGACCGTAGAGACTCGGTAGGCCGACATACAGCAGCGGCAGCACCGAGCGCAGGTAGACCGCAGCGGCGATCACGACGAGATAGATCAGGATCCAGGCGCGAGCCTCCCAGTAGACGCGTCGAGCCTCGCTTTGCGGGATGTAGGTCAGCTCTTCGGCCGTGAGCCGCCCGGTCGCGTGTCGCGTGACGCTGCGCGCCGTGTCGAACGCGTCCCTGATGCCCAGGACGTTCAGCACGAGCCTCGCCACGTCCGGCGGCCGCATCGCCGCGATCTCCCGGTCGCGTCCGACGATCAGCGTGTCGGTGTGGTGGCGGGCGTGGCTCCAGCGCCAGAGCGTCGCCTCCTTCATGTTCATGAACGAGGCGATCTCATAGAGCGCGTCGTTGAGCCACTGGGTGGCAAACGCCGTGCCGTGGCCGGCCTCGTGCCAGCGCGAGTCCGATGCGGAGCCGTAGAGCACGCCGTAGCAGAGGAAGAACGGCACGCAGATCCAGCTGTCGCGGAACCAGTAGCCGCCGAAGCCGAACGCTGCGAGCAGCGCCAACCACAGCAGCGTGTCGCGGATCGCCGGCCCGTTGCGCCGACGCATCAGCTCCTTCATCCGCTTGCGCGGGACATCGGTGTGGTACCACTCGGCGGCCGCCAGGCCGCGCTCGACGGCTATCGTCGCGTCGCGGCCGAGGAGGCTGTAATCGCGCCGCGCGGATGTCGAAGACACGTCCGGATCATCGAGGCCCGGGCGTGGGGAGTCAAGCAGGGCCCAGCCGGCTCAGCTCAGCCATTTGATCGAGCATCCCACGGGTTGCGTCTCCGTTCGCGCCACCGGCCGCTCGGCGAGCACGTCGTCGAGTGCTTCGCGCAGCCATTCCGCTGCGAGTGAGTCGTCGTGGTGGTCGGAGTCGGGGGCGCCGTGGTAGACGAGTTGGCCCTCGGCGTCGAGCACATACACGTCTGGAGTCACCGCGGCGCCCCAGGCGTGTGCGACCTCCTGGCTTGAGTCGTGCAGGTATGGGCCGGCGAACTCGCCCGCCGCTACGCGCGCGGCCATCGCGGCCGGTGAGTCGCGCGGGTAGCGCTCGGCGTCGTTTGGGTTGATCTGCAGCACGCGCACGCCCCGCGGGAGATAGTCGCGTGCGACCGCTTGCAGGCGCTCGTGCCAGGCCAGCGCGTAGGGGCAGTGGTTGCAGGTGAACACGACAACGGTCGCGGCGCTGTCACCGTCGTGCAGTGGCGTCGGTGTGCCGTCGGTGTCGGGCAGCGTGAACGTCGGAGCCAGTGCTCCGATGGCGAGCGGCATGGGTCAGGCCTCCTGGGCAGATGGGGGTAGAAGTTGGCGCAGTGCGTCGCGCAGGTCTGCGGGGTCTGGCGTGGGGGAGTAGCGGCCGTCACGCAGCCGGTAGACCCGGCAGGTCAGGCCCGGTGGCTCATCCTCCGCTGGCGGTAGCGGATCGACGCCGTCGATTCGCAGGGTCGGTGATCCAACAAAGCCGTACTCGGTCGCCTGCTCTTCGGTGGCGATCTCGACCAGCGCGACCTCGAGCTCTGGCTGCCCGAGCTCATCGAGCGCGGCGCGCAGATCGCGGAGCGCCTCGGGGTGGGACGGGCAGCCGTCCCAGTAGAGCAACTCGATCGTCGACACGCTATGCACCATAGAACGCGGCAACGATGACGGAGGGTCGCCCTGCCTGGTCGAAAAACGCGGTGGGCCGCACCTTCCAGACGGGATCACCGAACGGTCGGGCCGAGGAGCACGACCTTTCGTTGCGGTGTACGCACATGATGCGTACACCGGCAGTATGCCTCCGACCAAAAGTCAGCGCGTGCACCTACGGGTCGCTGTGAGCGACGACGAGCTGCTTCGCAGCGCGGCCGCAGCCGAGCGTCAAACGCTCTCCGAGTTTCTTCTCGACAGCGGCCGCGAGCGGGCTGAGCGTGTACTCGCTGACCGCATACGCTTCGTGCTGTCGCCTGCGGAGTGGCGAAGGTTCTCGACCGCATTGGATCGACCGGCGCGCGAGACGCCGGCGCTCGTCGAGCTGTTTCGCCGCTCGCGCCCCGAGTAGTGCCTCGCTTCAGCGAGCCAGAACCACTCGGAGCCGGGCATGTCCTTGGCGGCTTTGATTGTGGTCGGCCATCGCTGAACGTCTGGCTATTCGAGCATGCAGCGACCGCGGCAGCCGCTGGCTCCGCACGAACGTACGTCGTCACCGACTCAGAGCAGCACGAGCGCGTTGTCGGCTACCACGCTCTTACGGCGGCCAGCTTGGAGCGAGAGTCCGCGACTGCCCGAGCGATCAAAGGCATGCCGCGTTACCCAGTCCCCGTCGTGCTTCTCGCCAGACTCGCGGTCGACAGTAGCGTGAGCAGCCGCGGACTTGGGGCATGGCTCTTACGCGACGCGATGACTCGCGCGCTCGCTGCTTCACAGACCGTCGGCATCCGTGCAATGCTCGTCCACGCGCTCGATGACCACGCACGCGCCTAATATCTCCACCACGGTCTCGAGCCCTCACCGACCGACCCGCTCCACCTGATGATCCTGATCAAGGACATCGAAGCGGCGATCCGCGCCAACGATCCAGCGCGCGCGGTGGTGACCCACACGCTCGCTGCGAGGTCGTAGGCGATCGAGCGGCGGCGGATCGTCGTGACGCGTCAGCCGGAGCATGTTCCTCGGGCGAGTCGGGGATCAGCTCAGCGCTTGGCAGCACCCTGTGGCAGCGCGTCGAGGATGATCCACGCGAACGTGCAGGGCTTATCGCCGCTGTTGTGCCAGCGGTGGTACGTCCCCCGCTGGATCACGACTTCACCTGCCCGGATCGTCGTAACCTCGCCGCTGTCGAGCTCCATCTCCAACTCCCCCGACAGGCAAATGCCGTAATCGAGGCTGTCGGTGCGGTGCATCGGCGATGCCCCGCCGGGTGCGATGACGCCGATGTGAAACGCGCAGCCGGACCCGTTGGCGACCGTCGTCGGCACGCTGCCCTCGCGCTGGCGTGTCAGCGTGGCGTCCGAGGCATCGACCGGCATCTCGAACGTCGCCCAGAGCTCGGCGAGCCCAATTCCCTCCCCAGATAGGTCGCGGGCCTCGAGCAGCTCGTCTGCGACTACCACAGCCCGGCCGTCCGGGTCGTGGCCTGTGATGATGCGGCGGACCGAGGCTGGGGGAGAATCCGGGGTCATCGACGTTCCGACGCCGACGATAACACCCGGCACGTCGAGGAGTGCGGCACGGGTCCGGGCGCGGGCGCGCAGGCTGTCGATGGCAGCAACGTGCAACGTGCCCAGCTGCGCCACGACCGGTCGTGGGCGCTACCAGGGCGGAGCACCTCGTCGAGCTCACGGAACGTTGTCGCAAGAAATGGAGCGACAGCGCCACGCACGACAGCCGCGCTGTCGCCTCGCGCGAAACGGAGTCGCAAGACGGTCGCACGCCGCCGACCCACCTCGCCGGAAAACGCAGCCGCGCTGCGGTTTCCTACGCGCCCGGAGAGATTCGAACTCCCGACCTTCGGTTCCGTAGTTGGCCATTTGCAGGGCTTTTCCCTTATTTCACGGGCTCTCAGGTGTTCTCAAGTGTCCCCAAATGACCTCATATTTGCTGAAGTTGGGACATGGTTGGGGACACGCTTTTCGCGGCGCTCGTGGGTTCGAACCGACATTGTCACAGCACGCAGCGTCGCGACATCTTCCGTTGGGGCTGCACGCGGTTCAGTCGAGGCCGGCGACGGCGAGCAACGCGGTGGCGCTTGCCGGGATCGGCCGGCCGGGGTACCAATCGCCGATCGGATCCGGGAGGTGCTCTCGGACATCGGTCGAACTGGTCCACGTTTGGGCTACCGCCTTCGGCGTAACGCCGGCGCCGAGCTCGTAGACACGGCCGTTGAGCCCAGCGGTCGGGCGGCGGGCGATCAGCAGCAGTGGTTCGTTCCAAATGCAGATCACTTCGACGCCGGTCTGCAGGCGGCCGCGGACGATCACAGGATCGGTGGACGCGACGAGTCCGGCGGCACGGAGGAGTTCGCGTTCGGGAATGCCGGTGATCGGGTCGGTGAGGACGAGCGCCCCGTCCTGTTCGGTGGCGGTGATGTTGTAGTCGTCACGCAGGAGTGCGATCGCGCCGGCAATCCCGATCTCGGGCGCGATGGCCTGCACGGCGATGTCGAACACGTCTTCGCCTGTGATCACGTCCGCGAAGGCGTCGGCGATCTCGACCACGATCTCATCGATCCGGGTCGGGTCTAGTTCGTTGATGATCGTCTTAGTGGCGTCCGCGGCCGTGCGATACCGCAGGGCGGCTTCGTCGGTGATCGATAGGTGGTGAACCTCGGCGCGCAGCAGGGCGAGCGCGATCGCTGCGTAGCTGGCGACTGCGGCGGCTTCGTCGTGGGTCGGATCATCGCCGTCGGCAGCGAGCATGGTCACGAGCCGCACGAGTATTTCGCCCCTGTCGGCGTCGGCTGGCCACAAGTCGTCCGCGATTCCATTCAGCACGAGCCGAGCGAGGTATGCCCGCATGAGCAGTGGCCACTCGACGGCGAGGGCGAGCGCGCGGTCGCAGAATCCGCGCCACTGGTTGCGACGGAGCGCGGTGGCGTTGCGGACCGTCTCGGCGAAGTCCTCCGGCTCGTCCACGGATTCGTCTGCGTCGTCGCTGCCCGCGTCGGCGGCCGTGTCGTCGATCTCCGTAGTCAGCGCACCGGTTTGTCGGTCGATCCGAGTGCCGCCGCCAAGGCTTGGGAGCGCCGGGATCGCAAGGGCCCATTCGACGACCTTTTCGTCGAGCACGGCCGAGCATGCGGCCAGGTATTCCTCGAGTGTCTGTCCCGGTTTCGGGCTGGCTTTGTGGGGCTCGTCGTGTGCGGTGTTTTGAGCGGTCTCATGGGTGACCGGTTTCGCGACGAGCGCGCCGAGGTGGAGGAGCGTCGGACGCATCAGATTGGCGATCTCGTACAAGACTGCGAGCCGACCGTCGAGGATGAGATCGCCTGGCGGTCCGCTCTCCGGGCCGACGCGACGGTACGGGCGCGCCTGCGCGCGGAGCGGGTCGACGACGAACACCTCGCTGCTCGCACCGGCCAGCCCGTAGAGGCGGAGTGCAGTGCCGGCGGGTAGACCGATCGCTGGAATGCGGTAATCGCTCTGGCCGGCTGGTAGGTCGGTGTGTCCGGGCGCGGTCGTCCAGGCCTGCTCGGGGTCGTGTG
>Ga0302325_10000914_pt1 | contig 78090 bp, 75 predicted proteins | sample Palsa_T0_2_FD_201948 | JGI IMG/M metagenome (GOLD analysis project Ga0302325, IMG submission 201948) | Peat permafrost microbial communities from Stordalen Mire near Abisko, Sweden - Palsa_T0_2 | ecosystem: Environmental > Terrestrial > Soil > Palsa > Peat permafrost | place: Sweden: Abisko... | reverse complement strand
CGGGCACTGGGACGAAGATCTTGCCGCAGGGGCCGTAAGCCGGCAGGCGGCGTGAGTCTCCACCCGCGTGTACGATCAAGATGCGCAGATCACGCAGGACCGCGGTAACCGCCGCGGTGTCCTCAAAATCGGGAGGTGCGGCCGGGCACTCGAAGTTGAGTACCTGCTCGATAGCGTAAACAGTGCTGCCGCCGCTGCCTATGCGCCGGCCGTCGAGATCGGCTACTACCTCAACGCGGCGAACTCGCGGCAGAAGGTCGAGCTGTTGCCGTAGCCGCAACTGCGCTTCGTAGGCCGTCGCCTGCACAGCGTTCGATGCAGTTACGATCAGGTAGTCCCAGCCCCTGGACACTTAGTGGCCCGCGCCGGCAGGCATCCCGGCTTTGCGCCAGGCGCCATACTGGTCGTAAATCCAGGCATAGGTTTTTTCGAGACCATCGCGCAATCGCGTGCCCGGTTCCCAATCGAGATAGTGATGAATCAGGGTATTGTCACTGTTACGGCCAGTTACTCCCTTGGGCGCGCTGAGATCATAAGTGCGCTTGAGCTTGACGCCGCCAATGTCCTCGGCGATGTCCACCAGGTGATTGATGGAGACCAGCTCACTCGAGCCCAGGTTAATCGGTTCGAGTATCTGCGAATTTTGAATCTTCTGAACGCCTGCCACGCAATCGTCGATATACATGAAGCTGCGGGTCTGGTTACCGTCGCCCCAGATATCGATGGACAGATCGCCGGAGAGTTTCGCTTCGATGACTTTGCGGCAGATGGCGGCCGGGGCCTTCTCGCGTCCACCCCGCCAGGTGCCCCAGGGGCCATAGACATTATGGAAGCGGGCCACGCGCGTGTGCAGGCCGAAGTCTTCTCGAAAATGCCGGCACATGCGCTCTGAAAACAGCTTCTCCCATCCGTAGCCGTCTTCCGCCAGCGCCGGATACGCGTCCGATTCTTTGAGCGCGGGGCAATTCGGATCAGTCTGCTTATCGCCGTTATACACACAGGCTGAGGATGAAAAGAAGAATTTCTCGACTTCGTACTCGCGCGCGGCCTGCAGCATGTGGGTGTTGATCAACACCGAAAGCATGCAGAGCGCCTTATTCTTCTCGATGAAACCCATGCCACCCATATTCGCGGCGAGATTGAAGACCTCGCCCGCGCCCTTGGAGGCGGTATCGCAGTTCTCTTTCACGTTGAGGTCGAGGGACAGATTCTCGACATCGTCGAAGCGTTGATACCATGCATCGAGCGGTTTAATGTCCACCGCGCGGATCTTGCGATAGTTTTGCCGCCGCAGGTCTGCGACAAGGTGGCCGCCGATGAAGCCCCCGGCGCCGGTAACCACGACCAAACGATCCTTCATTGCGATTACGATATCACGTGGGCGCCGCGCGGTGGTGTCCTGCACGGCTTAGTCAGGTGGGTACTGGTACATAACCCGCTTTTCGCCAAATACCTCGCGCACGCGCAAAACCTGTCTTATCTAGGCGGCACCTCTGTTCCGCGGCACTGCCGTACATAGACAGACAATCCGGCAGATCGCAACTAAGTACAAACACATCGAATTACCGCCTCAAGTAATTCAGGTCTAGTACGAAGCCTTTTCTATTTTCAAGTGCAATCCTGTATTCTTCTAATTGAATCGATTGGGGCTTTTCGCTTGGCCTTCTCAAGCGGGGGGACTTCACGAAGATAGAAACGATTTCGGAGGAAAACGTAATGAAACGATTATTAGTGGCTTTAGCCATGGGTGTTGTCGGATTGACTGGGGCGAACGCCTCGCTGATACCTTGCTCGATCGGTCCGGTGACGACCGTTATGGCAGGCAGCTCTGCCAGTCCCGATTTCACCTGTGGGACTCTCACATTTGAGAATTTTCAGGTGCTCAACCCCGACGGCGGCGCTATTGGCACTGTTGATGTCAATGGAGCTTCGTACAACTCGGTCACTGGTTCGGTATCTCTTAATCTGAACCCGAATCTGGAAAGCGCGCAGGATGAGAGCTTGTTGTTCGAAGTCACTGGCGGCGTCACGAAGCTTGACCTGGCGCTCGGTGGTACCGACGCACAGGTTACTGAAAGAGCGTGCTCCAGCCCGATTCCGACGACTGGTCCGACGGCATTCCTTTGCCCCACGGGCTCTCTTCTTGGCACGGTGTCAGACTTCAGCAACGACCCCAACGCGCCGGTATTCTCGAGCCCGTTTGCGACCACATCCCCCATCTATATCTTTAAAGACATCGAGACGGGCAACGGTAGCCCTACCAGCGACGTAGGGTCTGGCCAGTTGAGTGAGCTGAACCAAAGCTTCGAAGTCGGAAGCGCCGTTCCGGAGCCGGTCAGTTTATTGCTGCTCGGTACCGGCCTGCTGAGCTTGGGCCTGCTGCGTAGAAAGACTCGCAAAAGCTAGCTGCAAGTCTGCCCGAGACGTCCCCCATCGATTCAGAGGGCTTCGCCAAACGCGAAGCCCTTCTCACCCCGCTTGAGTGCCTCTTACAGGAGCGCCCCTGCGGTAGGCCAGATTGCCCAGATGAGCCGCACGCGCGGCGGCCACCGCCGATTTCACATCCGCGTTGGGAGCCTTTCGGCTGCGCACGCAATCGAGAAAGTTCTTCATGTGCTCCACCGTTCCGTCTCCGAGTGAGCGCATGGCCATCTCTGGCTCCGGATATTGTGTCTTCTCAAAAGGCACTACACGCTCCGGGTAGACCGCAAAGCCATCCCGGTTAATCTTCAGCATCGCGTCGCTGCCGCGGAACACGATGTTGCCGCCCTCGAGCGAGCCTACCAGCGAGCCATTATAGACCACGTCGAATCCAGGATACTCGTAAGCGGCGTTGATCGTATCGGGACATTCGAACGCCGGCAGCGCATTCCGGCCGCCCATGGTTTGCGCAATCTGCGGCGAGTCTTGACCCATGTACCAGTGGATCACATCGCCAAGATGACTATATAGATCCGTCAGGTGGCCGCCGCCGAAGTCCCAGAACCAGCGCCATCTCAAAAAGCGTAACGGCTCGAATGGCTGTTCCGGCGCCGAGCCCAGGAATCGCTTCCAATCCAACTTTTGCACGTCGATCGAAGTAGTGGCGTTCAGCAGGGTCAGGTAATCCTGATACCACGATGCGAGAACCAGCGTGATCTTGCCTAGCTTGCCGCCCGCCACCACCGCACGGGCAGCCTGAAAGTGTTCCCAACTCCGCTGTTGATAACCCACCTGTATCACCTGCCGCGAGCCGGCCACCGCCGCCTCTAACCGCTCGCCTTCCTCGATGGTGTGGCTGATGGGTTTCTCCACATAGACATCCTTGCCGGACTGGATCGCGTCTAACGTCATTCTGACGTGCCAATGGTCCGGCGAGCCGATGATTACGCCATCTACGTCCCGCCGGTCGAGCACTTCACGGTAATCGAGATAGTCAGCCTGGGCGGCGGGAGCGAGCTTTTCCTTGGCAGCCAGGCGGCGCGGCTCATAGACGTCGCAGAGCGCGACAATTTCAGCGCCCGCTTTGCTCGCCAGGCCCAACAGATAGGAACAGCGGCCTCCAGTGCCGAGTCCGGCGATACGGATACGTTCATTCGCCCCGAGGACCCGGCTGCTGGAAAGCGCGGTCCACAAGACAGAGTTGCGCACGAAGTCGCGGCGGTTATCGTTCATAATGGATGGTCCCAAAAGAGCATGTTAGCGCTGCTCGCCTCAAACTACGCTACTCTAGCCGATACTCAACCACCACGAGCGTAATATCATCGCCCTGCGGAGCGCTTTCGGTGAAATCGGCGATAGCGCTCCGCACCGCATCGTGCATCTCACGGCAGGAATCCTTACGGTGTTCGGTGACTACCTGGCGCAGCCGATGCCTGCCGAAAAATTCGCCTTGCAGATTTTGCGCCTCCGTTACTCCGTCCGTATAGATTATGATTTTGTCGCCGGAACCGAGTTGCTCCTGTTGAATCTCGAACTCGCCTTGCTCGATGAGTCCCACGGGCATCCCGGTGGCGGAGAGGGGTTGCAGTTCTCCGTCCAACCGCACAATCAGCGGCGCGCAGTGCCCGGCGTTCACATAATGCAGGCGCCCCGTTCGATCCAGCGCGCAATAGAACACCGTGGCGTACTTTTCGCCCGCCGTGCGCTCGTTGAGAAACGTATTGATGTGCTGGAGGCGCTTGTGCAGAGCGCTTTCGCTGTGGCTGACCGCCAGAAAGGCGCCCTGCAGCAGCGACGCCAACAGCGCGGAGCTTACGCCCTTTCCTGAAACATCGGCAGCCACCACCGTCCAGGCGTCCGGCCCTGCTGGGATCACATCGAAATAGTCGCCCCCCACCTGGTGCGAAGACACGCTACTGCCGCAGGCGCGGAACCAGCCGTCGACCGGCAAGCTTCGCGGCAACAGGCTCTGCTGGATCATACGCGCTACGTCCAGCTCTTCTTCGATCCTCTTCTTGATCCGTTCTTCATCGAGCAGCCGCGCATGATCGAGGATGGTGGAAGCCTCGATTGCGAGGGTTTGCAGCATCTCACGATTGCCGCCCGCCAGGTCCGCAGCGGCCAGGCGCGAATCCATGTAGAGCACACCTACGGTTTCATCGGCAGCCGAAACCAGACTGGTGGAGTCTCCCCGCAATTTACTGATGCGCACCAGTGGCACCGAAATCACGCTGCGCAACTCCAGGTCCATCACGCTCAGCTCAGGCCGGAATTCGCCGGTACCCTGCGGATCGAAATTCATGGAGAGCAGTTCGCGGCGCTGCTCGAGCGCGCGTTTGATCACCCGCCTGGGTACTCGCAAGTCACTCTCCGGAAGTGTTGCGCCGGCACGATTGCGCGCCACGCGCGTCTCCAAGTCGCCATTCTTTCGTAGCAGCAGGAAGCCTCGCTCGGCGCCGGTGATGGCCAGCGCCGCGTCGACTACGGAGTTGAGCACATCCTGAACGGAGAAACCCGATTGCAGGCTCCGTGCCACCTCCAGAATGGCTCGCAGTTTGGCCAGGTTTCCCCCTGCGCCGCCCGCGACGCTGGGCGCTGCCGAAGTGTGTCCCGCTTTCTCGTGCGCTCCGAACTGGTCCATCAACCGGTTCAGCTCTGCGCCGTCCAGCGCAAAAATGAGCTGATAGGAATCCGGGAAGCCGAACTCAATGCGGTCGGAATTGTGCAGGGCGTGGCTCTCGACCCGCTTGCCGTTGACGTAAACGCCGTGGCGGCTGTCGGCATCCTCGATGACATACTCGCCGCCCGAGCGCACAATCTGCGCATGTACGCGCGAGGCGCGGCTGTCGCGTAGGATCACATGATTATCTGCCTGGCGCCCGATCTTAAATGGTAGCGGCGCAATCTCCACGCGTGAGCGGCATCCGCTGGGATCGATAACGATCAGCGAGGCCGTGGGCGCAAGTTCGGCCGTGGTGGATCCCATCACACCCCGCGTTTCGGGCGGGTGCGATGCGCTCCACCGCCATCGCCCGGTAACGCATCGGGAAGCTGCCCGTGCTGCCGCATCTCATCCATCTCGAGCGCGCGAAGGCTTTGGCAGTGCGCGCAATAGCCTCCCACTTCGGTACGGGCCAGCAGGATCTGGAATCCGAAATGACTTTCGATCTGTTTGCGCAGCCGCTGCAACGGCTCACCGAAAAACTCCTCGACTTTGCCGCACCGCAGGCAGATCACATGCGCGTGCTCCTGTTTCATCCGGGTCTCGTAATAGTGTTGATCGCCGGAGTGGTGCATCAGGTCGAGCTCGTCCACGAAGCCGCCATTCTTGAGCATTTTCAAGGTGCGATAAACCGTCACGCGATTCAGCTTGGGATCTTTTTCCTTGGCTAGCTGGAACAGCCGGTCAGCATCCAGGTGCTGTCCGGTCTGGTCGATCAACTCGAGCAGGATCTGCCGCTGCCGTGTGAGGCGCACGCCTTTCTCGCGCAACGATCCTCTGATAGAGTCTACGGCCATATGCGAGCTTCCTTCAATTCTAGCAACTGCGTGGCGATGGGGGAGTGGGCTCCGGCGCTCTCACTCCGTTCACAAGCTTCACCAAAAAACATCTCCTACATCATTTCAGAAGCTTACCGGGATTTGCGGCACCTGCCACCCTGGCTGTATGACTCCCCTCGTGTAACTTGAGAACAAAGGGCCGCCCGCTTGTGGTCAGTGCGGCGTCCGAGAGGATAGTAATTGAGAGCGGAGAATTCATGACAGCTATCGAAGATTTGCTTGCAGTATTGCAATTGCTGCCCGGTTTCATTGCCTTATTTGAGCAGCTCGTGACAACGCTTGGCAGCAAGGATAAGGCGCTGCTCGTCACCACAGCCGCCTTGGCGCATCCAGACCTCAAGCCGGCAGTGATGGCGCGGATGCAGGCGGCCTTAAACCAGGCGCGCCAAGCTTCATAAGGACGCGCGGGCCCTGCATGATGGGCCGGCATAAATCTAACTATAAATCTAACTATGAGTAAAACTCTAACCACTAAAAGTACCACCCCCGCGCCAGGCGGCCCGCTGGGTTTGCAGCCGGCGCCGCTCGATCCCCAAACGATACTGGGAAACCCGGCGCGCATGTTTCCCGTTTCGCTGACAGAGCCGCTCAATCTGGATGCGGCTTTCGCCGCCGGGATCCCGGACGGAATCCCGTATCCGTTTGCGCAATCGCCAGGCCCGTACATTCCCTCGCATTATGCGGCGGACTATCAGGCTTATCTCGATTTCACGGGCATCGTGACAGGCGTGGTGAACTACATGGCGTCGAACAACGGCCAGCCGCCGCCGCCGCAAAGGTGCCAGGATCTGGCCACCTTCGCGGGCGACGCTTTCCTTTACCAGGGTAAGGTCTACGCGCCGGGAAAGTGGTCTCCGTTCTAGGGCGATAATGGGAAGATCGACAGCGTGCCCAAGGTCTTCCCGTGTTATGCCCAGGCGGATCGAGAGCTTGTCCGCCAGCTTGCGGCTTTTCTCGAGCGTGGCTCCGGCGTGGAATTGCTGCTCGAGGAAGGTGAGATACGGCCGGGCGAAGACCTCATCGTCAAAGTCCAGGAAGGACTATCCTCCGATGCGGTCCTGGTGCTGCTCTCACCGCACGCGGTACCCGGCCGCTGGATACTGGAGCGCTGGCGCTCCGCTTTTTGGGAGCAGGCCGCGGAAGTCGGTACGCCCCTAGCCGCCTTACTCTGCGAGGACTGCAAGTTTCCAGAGCTCTTGCGGCGCAAGACTTTTTTTGACCTGCGCGGCCCGCGTTTGGAAGGCTTTCGCTCGATCAGACGATGGCTCTTGAGCCTGTGGCCGGCACCGGCCCAGGCGCCTTTCCTGGCTGGACGGCAACCGGCGTTTCGAGGACGCGACGCCGAGCTTGAAACGTTGTGTACAGTGCTTGCCGACGCGCCCGGTGTGGCTGTGGTGGCGAATGCCAGCGCGGGATCGGGCAAAACTGCTCTCGCCTTGGAATTCGCTTACCGGCATCGCGAGGATTTCGATGCCGTCTTTTGGCTTACTTGTGGCGCGCGCACCGCCGCCGCGCTGGCCGGCGATTTAGCGGCTCAGGCAGGCATACGGCTGGATGGCGATCTCGAATGCAATCTCCACCAACTGCGTCAGCTCTGTAGCCGGCATCGTTGTCTGCTCGTTTTAGACGATGCCGTCGAATCCACGGCAGCCCTGCTCGTTCCGCGCGGCCGGACCTCCGTCCTGATTACTACCTGCCACCCGGACTTAGCCGGGGCACTCTCAGCCTGGCCGCTCGCTCTTGAGAGCCGGGCCCTAACTCCGCCACCCGATCTCGATCCGAACGCCCGCCGCCTGTTATCCGCAATGTGCGCTTGCGCTCCATCGGGCTTCTGTCTCGATGTCGCCGCGCGCACAGCCGGAATCGGAGCGGCACAGCTTCGCGAAGGGACAGCGCAGCTCTTATCCCAGGGCCTGCTCACGGAGCTTGATCGGAACGGCCCGCGCTATCTTGTTCCCGCCATAGCGCGGAGCGTCGCCGAGGACCACATTTGGAGGCTTCCCCATGCCCGGGCCGCGGCCGCCCTGTTGGATGCGCAAACTGACGAGCCTCGCGATCTCACGCGGTTTTGGCCCGATCTGCAGCATGCCTTTCATACTGCGCTTGCATTGGATTGGGCGCTCGCCGGTGTGCTGGCGCGGCGCGCCGTAACTTGGGCACGCGCGCAAAACCGGCTGGCGGAGGCGTTTGAGATCCTCGAAGATTGGTCGCGCGCAGCCGAGCGCAGATCCGACAGGCACGTGCTCGAAGACTCCGCCTGGGAGCGTATCTGGATTTTGGAACACTGGGGGCGGTCGGGCGAAGCGCTCGTCCTCGATGCCCTGCGGCGCAAACAATACGCCGATCAACTTGCCTTCGACTTTAGTTAATCGTAAACGAAGTGCAGGACCTTCTTCAGGTCTTCCCAAGCTTCCCGTTTGGCCGTTTGATTATAGGCGCGCAAGAGGTACGAAGGATGATAGCTGACCATCACCGGCATGTCGTGCCACCGATACCAGTTACCTCGCATCCGGGTCACGCCTTCCTTGCTGCCGGTAAGAAATTTCGCCGCGGTTGAGCCCAGCGCGCAGATCGCTTTGGGGCGAATGGCTAACAATTGCCGGGCGAGGAACTGGCCGCAGATTTGCATTTCATCCGGCTCGGGCGCGCGATTTCCCGGCGGACGGCACTTCACTACATTACAGATATAGACGTCTTTCCGCAGCAGTAGAATGCCCTCTTTGCTCGCGGTGCCTTCGATCATTTGAGTCAGCAACTGGCCTGCGCGCCCCACGAACGGGATGCCCTGCGCGTCTTCATCCGCCCCCGGACCCTCACCTACGAATACGAGTTTGGTCTGCTCATTGCCAACTCCGAACACGATCTTGGTTCGTTGCTGGTGCAGACCGCAGCGCCGGCAGTCACCGATATCTTCGAGGATGCGGAAAAGAGGCTCCACCGGCGCCGCCTCAGCCGGCTTGATCTCATCGAGCCGGGAAACTGGCGTGGCCCGCCGGTACAAAGTCTTAATTCCCAGATCGTCGTAATACTCGAGATAGCGCCGCAGCAGCTCAGCGTCCATTGGGAGTGGCGTACAGGCTCAGGCGGAGCTTGAGAACCTCGTCGAAGATGCGATCAGCAACCGCTCGCTTCGAGGCTCGCGCCACGGGCACCAGCTCGCCCGTGCGCATGGCTAGCAGCACCTCGTTCTCGTCGCTGTCAAAACCCGTCTCATCGCCGTTTACCAGATTGCCGACCACCATGTCGCAATTCTTAGCTTCCATTTTGCGGCGGCTCTCCTGCTGCAGATTCTCCGTCTCGGCGGCGAAGCCCACCAGCAACCGGTCGCCCTTCTTGCGGCCAAGCTCGGCCAGGATATCCGGAGTGGGATCGAGTTCGAGCGATAGCCGGGCCGCCGTCTTCTTCATTTTCTGAGGTGGAACCCTGGCCAGGTGGAAATCCGCGACGGCGGCCGCTTTTATGATAATTCCGGCGGGTTCCAGGTTTTGGAATACCTGGTCGCGCATATCGCGCGCCGTACGTACGCCGATAAACGTCACACCTCTTGGCGGAGCAAGATGTACAGGCCCGGAAATCAGGATCACCCTGGCCCCCCGCGCCACTGCCGCCTCCGCCAGCGCATAGCCCATCTTCCCGCTTGAGCGATTGGAGATATAGCGCACAGGATCGAGCGGTTCCTGCGTGGGGCCGGCTGTAATCAGCACCGTCTCACCTTCTAAGTCGCGCCGGCGCCCGATCTCGGCTTCCACTGCCGCTGCGATCCGCTCGGGAGCCGCCAGCCTGCCCGGACCCACCATGCCACAGGCCAGTTCGCCATCTTCCGGATCGACGATCCGGTGGCCGCGGCGCCGCAGCGTTTCCAGATTGCCCTGCGTAGCTGCATGCAGCCACATATTGGTGTTCATAGCCGGCGCCAATACCGCGGGCCCGGTGAACGCCAGGTATAACGTCGTCAAGAAATCGTCCGCCAGTCCGTGGGCGAATCTGGCCAGCAGGTCGGCAGTCGCCGGCGCAACCACCAGGAGATCATTCTCCTGCGCCACGGCGATATGTTCGATGGCGCTCGAGAGCGTCGCCTCCGGATTCGCGGAAGCGAACAACTCACCGATTACCTTGCGGCCGGTAAGCGCCGCAAAGGTTAACGGGCGGACGAACTCCTGGCCGCCCGCCGTCATCACCGCCTGCACCTGGTGCCCCTGCTGCATCAGCAGACGAGCCAACTCGGCCGCCTTATAAGCCGCGATGCCTCCGCCGACACCCAGTACGATGCGCATGCAGTCTACAGGACGACTTCGGGAGCCGGCTCTTCAGGCAGCGGGATTCCCGTGAGCTCATATTTCACCAGGCCGCGGCGGACCTCTTCCATAGCAATGATGGTCGGCTTTTTGGAGGACGTGGGCAGCACCGGCCGCGCTCCGCCCTGTAACTGGCGAGCGCGCTTGGCGGCCACGATGATGAAACGGTAGGTGCTCTGCTCTGCGTCGTCCGGTATGGTGCAATGTGCGTTGTTGCGGGGAATCTTGTCGCCCATGTCGTGAAATCCTTTACGCGATCGTCTCAAATGTTTCCAGAATCGGCCGGATCTGCTCTTCCATACGCCGCCGCCGGACCCTTTCAGCCCGCACAATAGCGGCCAGAGCTTCGTCGGACTGGGCGAGCTCGTTATTCACCAGCACGTAGTCGTAGGCGCCGTAGTTGCGAATCTCGTTCGCCGCATCCCGCAGCCGCCGCTCAATTACCGCGTCGGAGTCTTCGCTGCGCGCACGTAACCGCTGCTCGAGGATCTGGCGGGAAGGAGCCAGAATGAAAATGGTCACCGCTTCCGGAATCTTACTCTTCAATTGTCGCGCACCTTGTATATCGATGTCGAGTACCAGGTCAACGCCATTCGCCTGCGCCTGTTCGAGCGCGCTGCGGTGAGTGCCATAAAAGTTCCCGAAGACTTCAGCGTATTCCAGGAACTCGCCCTGCGCCACCATGCTATGGAACTGCTCACGCGCGACGAAGTGATAGCTCTCCCCGTCGACCTCATGCCCGCGGGGCGGGCGCGTGCTGTACGACACCGAAAATGTCAGTCCAGGCACGGTCGCGAGCAGGCGCCGCACCAGGGTGGATTTGCCCGAACCAGAGGGTGCGGAAACGATAAAAATCGTTGTCATGCGCGGCTCATTCGAGATTGAGGGACTGCTCTCGCATTTTGTCAATTTCCGCCTTTGCCGCCAGCGCCAGATCCGTAATGGTCAGCCCCAGATCCCCAAGCCCGCCCGTTTTCGACAGGATCGTATTGGACTCCCGGTTCATTTCCTGCAGCAGGAAATCCAGTCGCTTGCCAACCTCTCCAGCGCCCGAGAGCAGCTTTTCCAACTGTGCCGCGTGGGTCTTCAGGCGCGTCAACTCCTCGCTGATGTCGCTGCGCTCCGCCAGCAGTGCCGCTTCGAGCGCCAGCCGCTGCGGATCCAGGCCCACGCCGCGCAACAACTCGCGCAGCCGCTCGCTCAATCTCTTCTGGAAAGCGCCGGTAGCGTGCGCCCGGATTTTTTCCATCTGCTCCGCCAGTTCGCCCAATGAGACGCACCGCTCGCGCATCTCGGCCACCGTAGCCGCTCCCTCCCGCTCCCGAAATCTGTTCAACAGATCGAGCGCCTCGTGGGTGGTCTCGAGCAACTGTTGCTCCAGCTCCGGGTCGGGTTCCACCGGATTCGTCCCCTGGAGCATGCCCGGCACTCGCAGCGCGGCATTCAGATCGGGTTTGCAGTCAGCCCTGAGCTGTTCGCTCGCTTCCAGGAAAGCTTGCAGGTAGGCTTGCAGCAAGGGCCGGTTCAGACTGGAAGCGCCGGTGGCAGCGGTGCGATTGATCTGCACGTGGACTTGCAGGTGCCCTCGGGCCACCTTCGCTTTGATGGCATTGCGTATGCCGCTTTCGAACGCATCCAGCTCCGGGGCCATATGGAAATGTATGTCCAGGCCGCGGTGGTTGACGCTCTTGATGCTGACGGTAATCTCCCCGTCTGCCGATGCCTTGCGCACCCGCGCGAAGCCGGTCATGCTGCGAGCGCTCATGAGTCCACCACGCTGCCCGCTTCCACGAACTGCAACTCGTGCAATCTTTGGTAGATCCCCCCTCCGCTGACCAGCTCCTCGTGGGTGCCCACCTCGCCGATGCCGCCCCGCTCGAGCACTACGATCTTGTCGGCGCTCCGTATGGTGGATAGCCGGTGGGCGATCACGATTACCGTGCGGCCGGCCATCAGGTTCGAAAGCGCACGTTGCACCAGCAGTTCCGACTCGGTATCCAGGTGCGAAGTAGCCTCGTCCAGGATCAAGATGGGCGCGTTCTTCAAAAGAGCCCGCGCAATCGCGATACGCTGCCGCTGGCCGCCGCTCAATTTGACGCCGCGCTCGCCGATCACCGTCGCATAACCGTCGGGCAAGCGGCTGATAAATTCATCGGCCAGGGCGGACTGCGCCGCTTCGCGGATCTGAGGAAGCGGCGTGTCCGGCCGTCCGTACGCGATATTGTTGGCGGCCGTGTCGTTGAACAGGAAGGTGTCCTGCGCGACGATTCCCACCATACGGCGCAGCGAGGCCAGATCCAGTTCGCGCACATCCCGTCCATCGATGCGCACGGCGCCGGAGGTCGCATCGTAAAAACGGGCCACCAGGTTCACCAGCGTGGTTTTACCTGCGCCGCTCGGCCCTACCACCGCCACCACCTCACCGGCTTTGACTTCCAGGTTCAGGCCTCGCAACTGGAATCCGTTCGGCGAGAGTGGATAGCGGAAGCTGACATGGTCGAAGTGGATGGCTTCCGTGAAGCGCTCGAGCTTCACCGCGCCCGGCTTCTCTTCGATCTCCTCGGCGTGCGCCAGGTATTCGAATACTTTCTGCGATGCGCCGATGGCTTGCTCGAAGATATTGTGTATGCCCGTCAACCGTTTCACCGGCTCGTAGATCATCAGCAGGGCGATCACGAAACTGGTGAACTGCCCGGCGGTCAACTGGTTGGTCTTGATCTGCGTGCGCGCGTAGGTCAGCAGCAGAACAATGGTGATTGCTCCGAACAGCTCGATCAGCGGAGAAGCCATGGCCTGTTGGCGCACGTACCTCAGGTTGGTCTTGAGCAGCGCCTGGGCGGTCTGCCGGAACCGCCGCGATTCGAACTGTTCCATGGCGAACGCTTTCACTACCTGGTGCCCGCTCAAAGTCTCCTGCAGAATCTCGTTTAATTCCGCGGCATGATCCTGCGAGCGCCGGCTGGTCCGCCGGATACGCCGGCCGATGCGCGCCGTCGGCACCAGCACGAACGGCAGCACCGTCAGGCTCACCAGGGCCAGCTTCCAATCCTTATCCAATATGACGAACAGCAGGCCCAGCACGATGAACACCTGCCGCAGCAGGTCGGCCAATATATGCGAGCATGCCACCTGGATCTTCTCGATGTCGTTCATGATCGACGACATCAGCCGTCCCGTGGAATGCGCCTCGAAAAATTGCGCGCCCTGCTTCACCACCTTATCGAATACCGTATTGCGCAGGTCCGTGACCGACGAAAACCCCACGTAATTGACCAGGTAATTCGCCAGGTAATCGCACAGGCCCTTAGTGAGAAACACGGCTACTATGGCGAACGCCACCATGGTCCAGATAGAGCGCTTTTGGAATAGGCCGGGAACCATCTGGTCCAGATAAAATGCATGGTGAAAAACCGGGTCGGTAAACAACGGTACGCGGGTGTCTAGGGATGCCGGATTGAGGACGCGGTCGAAAATCGGCCCAACCAGCAGCGCAATCATGCCGTGCGCCGCACCCACGCAGGCCATCAGGATCACCGAAAAAAGAAGGTAGACCCAATACCGCCTGGCGAACTTCAGCAGCCTCAGCAGGTCTCTCATGCGAGCACTCGTAGCCGCTCCAGCGCGTCCAGCACCTGGCGGTCGCCAACCGATGTAATGCCGGCCGCACCCTCGACCACCTCCGACACGGTGCGCCACGGATGCCAGATTGCCGCTTCCGAGGAGCCGAATATTACGACCACAGGCACGCCGAAGGCGGCCGCCATGTGCGCCGGTCCGGAATCGTTGCCCAGGAACAGCGCCGCGCCACGTAGCAGCGACTTGATTTCTCCGAGCGGCGCTGCGGTCACCGTGCGGTACTCGCGAAAAGGAGTCAGATCCTCGCCTGGGCCGGCGATGAATACCGGATCGAGATGCAAAGCCTGGCTCAAATAGCGCGCTGCCTCGAGGAAGCCCGACCCGCGCCAGGTTTTACCCGGCTCGCCGGCCATCGGATGGATGACGGCATAAGCTCTTCGCGCGGGCAGCGGCGCCGCGAACAACCTGGCCCGCGGAACCTCAACGCGCTGCGCTCCCAGATAAAACATTGCCGATGCCAAATGTTCCGCGGTGTGAACTTTACGCTCCTCGCCCAAAATCTGCTGCGCCCGCGGAATGCGTACGTTATACAACAACTGCCCGCGGTAGTGCTGGAAGCCCGCTCTCCAACGTGCCCCGGAAAGCGCGGTCAGGCGCGTACTCACGCTGCCTCCATGCAGATTCAGGCAAAGCCGCGGACCCCAGGCGCGCAATTCGCGCCACGCCGGCGATAGCAAAGTCTCGATATCCGGATTGCGCTCGAAGATCGCGCGGAAGCGGTCCTCCACCACCACCGCGAGGCGCAGATCAGCACGGCTGCGCTTGAGAATTTCGAGAGCCGGCGTGGTCAGGACGCAGTCGCCCAGAGATCGCAGCCGGATCACAGCCACGCGGCTGCCCTGCGCCAGATGCTCTAACACGGATGCCGCACATGCCATCGTGGGCCGGCCTACTCCTCGATCTTGGCCTCGTCGATCAGCATTACCGGGATATCGTCGCGCACCGGATATACGCGGTGGCACTCGACGCATTTCAGTCCGCTGTTGTCCGGCTTCAGCTCCAGATTCGCCTTGCACAAAGGACAAACCAGGATCTCCAGTAGGTCTTTACTCAACGCCATAGTAGTTTCTATAGTTTAACAAGCGCACTTAACCGGCGGCGGCCGTCATCTCGCCGCGGGCCTTCGCAATCGCCGCCAGATAATGCCGGGCCCTCTCCTCGATCAGATCGTAGCGGCCTTCGCGTATGAGCCTGGCGTCCACCAGTTCGCCGCCTACCGCTACCGCGCAGGCGCCCGCCTTCAGTAATTCGCCCGCCGTCTCCAGATTGACGCCGCCGGTAGGAATCATCTCGATCTGCGGAAACGGGCCCTTCAAGGCCTTGATGTATTTCGCGCCGCCAAGATTGCCGCAAGGAAAAATTTTGACTACATCGGCACCGGCTTCCCACGCCGTGAGCACCTCGGTAGGCGTCATCGCACCCGCGCAGATCACCTTCGAATAGCGCTTGGCCATTTCAATAGTCGCCGGCCGCAAGCTGGGCGTGACGAAGAACTCGGCGCCCGCCAGCATGCAGACTCGCGCGGTTTCCGGATCGAGCACCGTACCTGCCCCCAGCATGATCTTATCCCCAAACTGGTCCGCCACCTTTTCGAGCGCGCGCACCGCCCCCGGAACCGTCATAGTGATCTCGGCCGCCCGCACTCCGCCGCGATAGATCGCCTCGATGGCTTTGACGGCGCTCTCCGCGCTGGCCGTGCGCACCACGGGGACAATGCCGATCTCGGTGATTTGGGACAGAATCTCTTTTGGGGTCATCGCTCTTAAATTATCATCTCCCTGGCTCGACATATAATACCCAGACGGAGAGGACATGGCGATTCGACGGCTTTTGGCAGCGTTCCTATGGTGCAGCGCATACGGCGCGGCGCAGAATCAGCCGCCGAGTTTCACGACGATTTACAATTTCACTGGCGGCAGCGACGGAGCTGGGCCCACCGCTTTGACGATGGGGAAGGGCGGGGTGCTCTACGGTGCGACCGGTGATTGCAGGGTATTTTCGCTCACTCCGCCCGCAGCACCGGGTGGTTCCTGGACCTTTACTTTGTTGTACACGATTCCGGACGACGAGTCGCCCTTCACGCCTTTGACCATCGGCGCTGGCGGCGTGCTATACGGCGAGGCGACCACCGGTTTGGGTCCTACGGAGGTATACTCATTGACGCCTCCGGCGTCGCCAGGGGACCAGTGGAGCTTCGCGATCGTCGCGAGTTTCACCATGGCGAACGTTTACTATGGCAGTCTCGCGATCAGCCCAGGGGGAGTGCTCTTCGGCCAGGCCACCGATAATGTCTTTGCGCTCATACCCCCCGCGTCTCTGGGCGGATCGTGGACCGAGCAGACAGTCAAAAAAATCGACCTGGGGCCCGCGGGAGGGCTGGCGATTGGGGCCGGCGGCGTGCTCTACGGCACCGAAACGGCCCCCGCTGAAGTGTTCGAGTTGGCCCCGCCGGCAACCGCGGGCGGCGCGTGGACGGAAACGGTGCTCTACCGGTTCACTGGAATCTACCCTGGCTTAGCAACGGAGGTGGCGATCGGTAGCGGCGGGGTGCTTTACGGAACCGTGTACGGTCAACTCGGAGCTGGGAACGCGGTCTACTCACTGACACCGCCGGTGTCTCCGGGCGGGTCCTGGACCGAGGCCACGCTGCTCGAATTTCCAACCCCGGGGAGCGGCGGCGGCCCATATCCGGGCCCACTGACAATGGGCGAAAATGGCACGCTCTATGGCACGACCCAAAGTGGCGGCGCTTCGGAAGCCGGCACCGCTTATGCTCTGAAGCCGCCGGCAACTCCCGGTGCCGCCTGGACGGAGATCCCTCTGCACACCTTCACGCGCAGCGATGGCATGACTCCGTGGGGTCCTCTGGTGATCGGCAGCGGCGGAGTTCTTTACGGCACCACCAGTCAGGGCGGGGCTTACGGATTCGGTACGGTGTTCGCGATCACGGAATGAGGGGGACATTGGCGATTCGACGACTTTTGACAGCCCTGCTCTGGTGCAGCGCATACGGTGCGGCGCAGAATCAGCCGCCGAGTTTGACTACGATTTACAATTTCACTGACGGCAGCGACGGAGCGGCACCCACGTCTTTGACGATCGGAGAGGGCGGGGTGCTCTACGGAGCAGCCGGTCATGGCGGCGCATACGGTGCTGGCACGGTGTTTTCGCTATCTCCGCCCACATCACCGGGTGGCTCCTGGACCTTTACCTTGCTATACACGTTCCCGGGCGGTGACTACCCTGAGCAGCCCGTCACGCGTTTGACTCTCGGCGCTGGCGGCGTCCTATACGGCGAGGCATTGAACGCTTACGGTCCTATGGAGATATACTCGTTGACGCCTCCGGCGTCGGCAGGCGGCCAGTGGAGTTTCGCGATCGTAGCGAGTTTCTACGGCGTGGCCGATTATCCGAGCGGTATCGCCATCAGCCCCGGCGGCGTGCTCTTCGGCGAGGCTTATTCAGATTGTGGCGGGTCGGTGTTTGCGCTTGTACCCCCTGCGTCTCCCGGCGAATCCTGGGCCGAGCAGACAGTCAAGAACTGGGGTTGTAACTCATACCGGGTCCCAGTTGAAGGGTTGGCGATTGGGGCCGGTGGAGTGCTCTACGGCACCTTCCTCGGCGTCGGATCGGTTCCCGCCGAAGTGTTCGAGTTGGCCCCGCCGGCAACCCCGGGCGGCGCATGGACGGAAACGGTGCTCGACCAGTTCACTGGAATGTATTCTGGCTTAACAACGGAGGTGGTGATCGGCGGCGGTGGGGTGCTTTACGGAACCCTGTCCGAGGGTGGTTCGATCTACTCACTGACACCGCCGGTATCTCCGGGCGGCGCCTGGACCGAGGCGACGCTGTTCGAACTCCCAACCCTCCCGAGCGGCGTCGGCCCGAATCCGGGCCCACTGACAGTGGGCGAAAATGGCACGCTCTATGGCACGACCCAAAGTGGCGGCGCTTCGGGCGCCGGCACCGCCTACGCTCTGAAGCCGCCTGCAACCCCCGGTGCCGCCTGGACGCAGATCAATCTGCATACCTTCACGGGCAGCGATGGGATGTCTCCGACGGCTCTGGTGATCGGCAGCGGCGGAGTTCTTTACGGCGCCACCAGTCAGGGCGGGGCTTACGGATACGGTACGGTGTTCGCGATCAAGGAATGAAGGGGACATTGGCGATTCGACGACTCTTGACAGCGCTGCTCTGGTGCAGCGCATACGGCGCGGCGCAGAATCCGCCGCCGAGTTTGACCACGATTTACAACTTCACTGGCGGCAGCGACGGAGCTAACCCCAGGCCTTTTGACGATCGGGGAGGGCGGGGCGCTCTACGGGGCGACCCCGAGTGGCGGCGTGTACGGTTACGGCACGGTATTTTCGCTCACGCCGCCCGCGCCACCCGGTGGTTCCTGGACTTTTTCCCTGGTCTACACGTTCCAGAGCGACAACCCTGAGTGGCCCGCCACCCGTTTGACGATTGGCCCTGGCGGCGTGCTATACGGCGAGACATTGAGCAATTACGGTCCTATTTATATGGAGACATACTCGTTGACGCCTCCGGCGTCGGCAGGTGACCAGTGGAGCTTCGCGATCATCGCGAGTTTCTCCGTGTTGACTCCTATTCCGGGCGGTGTCGCGATCAGCCCAGGGGGAGTGCTCTACGGCGAGGCCGGCCAGGATCCCGGCTTCGTCTTTGCGCTCATACCCCCCGCATCTCGGGGCGGGGCGTGGACCCAGCACACAGTCAAAAAATCCAACATCCCCTTCGTGAATCCCGCGGGAGGATTGGCGATTGGGGCCGGTGGTGTGCTCTACGGCACCCTCCTCGGCGCCGCAACGACTCCAGCCGAAATATTCGAGTTGGCCCCGCCGGCAACCCCGGGCGGCGCATGGACGGAAACGGTGCTCTACCAGTTCACTGGAACCGGTTCTGGCTTGGCCACGGAGGTGGTGATCGGCGGCGGTGGGGTGCTTTACGGAACCCTGTCCGAGGGTGGTTCGATCTAGTCACTGACACCGCCGGTGTCTCCGGGCGGTGCCTGGACCGAGGCGACGCTGTTCGAATTCCCAACCTTCCCGAGCGGCGGAGGCCCAAATCCCGGCCCAGTGACACCGGGCGAAAATGATACGCTCTATGGCACGACCTTAGAGGGCGGCGCTTCGAGAGCCGGCACCGCCTACGCTCTGAAGCCGCCTGCAACTCCCGGTGGCGCCTGGACGCAGATCCCCTTGCACACATTCACGGGAAGGGACGGGGCAGGTCCGACAGGTCTGGTGATCGGCATCGGCGGAATTCTTTACGGCAGCACCGGCGGCGGCGGGGCTTGCGCGCACGGTACGGTGTTCGCGATCACGGAATGATATCCTAGATATAGGAGCAACCGCTCCCATCTACCATGGCAACTACCGCCACACCCGTGCGCGACATCGAAATGACCACGCTTACCAATGGCGTGCGCGTCATCACCGAAGTCATGCCTCACGTTCGTTCCATCTCCGTAGGAATATGGATCGGCACAGGCTCCCGCCGCGAGACTTCCGACCAGAACGGCATCTCGCACTTCATCGAGCACATGCTGTTCAAGGGCACCACCAGCCGCTCCGCCGAAGACATTGCCCGCTCGGTCGATTCCGTCGGCGGCAACCTGGACGCCTTCACCGCCAAGGAACTGGTCTGTTTCAACACCAAGGTGCTCGACCAGCATCTGCCGCGGGCTTTCGACGTGCTGGCGGACCTGGTGCTCCATCCGCTGTTCCGCGATGAGGATATCGACAAGGAAAAGGGCGTCATCCTGGAAGAGATCAAGATGGACGCGGACAGCCCCGACTACCTGGTCCACGAAATATTCTCCGCCAACTTCTGGAAGGACCATCCGCTGGGCAAGCCCATTCTGGGCACGCGTGAAACCGTTAAACGATTCGACCGGCAGATGATCGACGAGTACTACCGGGCAGTCTACGCGCCTTCCAACCTGCTGCTCACCGCGGCCGGAAATCTGAAGCACGATGCGCTGGTCAACCTGGTGCGGCAGCATTTCGAATCCCTGCCGCCCAACGGCACGGCGCCCCCGGACCAGGTGCCCGCCACGCACGCGCGTATTGCTCTGCGCAATAAGAAATCGCTCGAACAGGTGCATATGTGCCTGGGCGTGCCGTCGTATCCGCTGCCCCACGAGGAGCGCTTCGCCTGCTACGTGCTCAACACGCTGCTGGGCGGCGGCATGAGCTCGCGGCTCTTCCAGAACATACGCGAGCGCCAGGGCCTGGCCTACGCCGTTTTCTCGGAGCTCAGCCCCTACCGCGATACGGGCTGCCTTTCGATTTATGCGGGCACCTCCGTCGAATCGGTCGGCAAAGTTGTGGAGTCCATCATCAAGGAATTCCAGCAGCTCAAACAGGAGACCATCGGCGAAGAAGAAGTGCGCCGCGCCAAGGATCATCTCAAGGGTTCGCTGATGCTGAGCCTCGAATCCACCTCCAGCCGCATGTCCAATCTGGCCCGCCAGGAGATGTATTTCGGCCGCTTCTTTACCCTCGACGAGCTCGTGGAAAGCATCGAGCAAGTCACCTCGGACGATGTCCAACGAATCGCCCGCGCTTTTTTCGATCCCAAACATATCGCGCTCACCGTGCTGGGCAATCTCGACGGATTCAAGATCGGACGCGAAGACCTGGTGTGCTGAGATCATGAAGACGGGGCTGATTCTGCTTCTGCTGGTGATGGTTTTCATCGCCGGCAGCAAGTACATCAGCATCCGCAACGGATTGGCCGGCGAGCGCGAGACCATCGATGCGGCGTGGGCCCGGGTGGACGCCGCCCTGAGCCATCGCGCCAGCCTGGTTCCCGAGCTCACTGAATCCTTCGGAGTGCGCGCGCCGAACGCCACGGGCACGGTAAAAGCGCTGAATGACGCTCGTGCCGCGCTCGACTCCGCCCGCTTGCCGCCGCGAAAGATTCAAGCCAACGCGGAATTGGATAACGCTTTGGCGCGCGCGCTGCTAACCGCCGAGAGCTTTCCCCGGCTCGATAGCAGCAAGCAGTTCGCCGATCTCCAGGACGCCCTCAGGGAGGCCGAGAACCGCATCGCCATCGAGCGGCGCAAGTACAACGAAGCGGTGGAGCACTACAACGCGCGGACGGCGCTGTTCCCGAACAACGTGGTAGCGTCTTTATCTGGCTTTCACCAGATCGACGCGTATATCCCGACTACGGCGGGTCTGGCATCGCCCTCCAGGCAATAGCCGGAAGAAGGAGAAGTGGTCCACTCCATCCACCGGATACGTATTAACCTGAACTGGTATGGACACGCCGGCTTTTTCCAATTACATTGACGGCCGCTGGACGGACAGCGGCGCGCAGTTTGAAAACCGCAATCCTGCTGATACCGGCGAGGTCGTAGGGCTGTTCTCGAAAGGCAGCGCCGCGGATATCGAGGAAGCCGCCGGAGCCGCGTCCAAAGCTTTGCCCGCCTGGGCGGGCTTGAACGCTCCCGCACGCGGCGCCTTTCTGTTCAAAGCTGCCGACATCCTCGATCGCCGCTTCGATCAGCTCGCCGCCGACATGACCCGCGAGGAAGGCAAGACCCTGCCCGAAGCCAAAGGCGAGGTCCGCCGCGCCATCAACATCTTCCGCTATTTCGCCGGCGAGGGGTCACGCCTCAATGGCTTTCTGGTGCCCTCCGAGCGAGAGCGCGTGCACATGTTCGCATTGCGCAAGCCCATCGGCGTGGTGGGATTAGTCACGCCGTGGAATTTTCCCAGCGCCATTCCCGCGTGGAAACTCGCGCCCGCCTTGATCTGCGGTAATACCGTCGTGCTCAAACCCGCCTCCGCCGCGCCGTTGAGCGCCTGGCGTATCGTCGAAGCTCTGCATGAGGCCGGATTGCCGAAGGGCGTGGTCAACTTCGTGGCGGGCTCCGGCGGTGAGCTCGGGCAGGCGCTGGTCCAGGCACAGCCGCTCAAAGCGATCTCCTTCACCGGATCCTGCCAGATCGGCAATTGGCTCCATCAGGAAGCTTCCAAGCGCCGCCTCCGCATACAGCTCGAAATGGGCGGCAAGAATCCCACCATTATCCTGGCGGACGCCGATTTCAATACGGCTGTCGAGAATACGGTCAACGCCGCATTTTTTTCGACCGGGCAGAAATGCACCGCCACCAGCCGCGCCATCGTAGAGGACGCTATCTACGACCGTTTCCTGAACGCCCTGGTGGAGCGCACGCGCAAGCTCAAGGTAGGGGATGGGATGCAACAGGGCATCGATATAGGTCCGTGCATCGATCAGGCCCAGATGGACACGGTGCTGCGGTACATCGAAATCGGGCGTAAGGAAGCCGGCGCGCCCAGGGTCGGCGGGCGGCGTCTGGACAACGACGGCCTCGCCAAAGGCTACTTCCTCGAGCCCACTATCTTCGCGGATGTGACGCCGGAGATGACCATCGCACGGGAAGAGATCTTCGGACCCGTGCTCGCGGTGATGCGCGCCAAAGACTTCGAGGATGCCATGCGCATCGCCAACGGCGTTCCTTTCGGGCTCTCTGCTTCCATACAGACCACCAATGTTTCACGCGTCTTCGAGTTCGTCTACCGGGCCGAAGCCGGCCTGCTCACCGTCAACCTCCCGAGCGCGGGCGTAGAGTATCAGTTGCCTTTCGGGGGAACCAAAGAGTCCAGCTTCGGACCCAAGGAGCAGGGTCCCGCCGCGCTCGAATTTTACAGCGATTACAAAACGGTTTATCTGAAATACTAATCCCATGCGCCTCGGACAAATCAAGGCAGAGGGCGGTCTGTTGGCCGCGGTATTCGAAGGAGATTGCGCCCGTGCCGTTCCGGGCTACACGGTTTGCGACCTGATCCGGCGAGCGGAAACCCAGGGAGTTTCCCTGAGCCAGACCGTTCTGCGGCTCGCGAGCAAGCATGCCGAGGTGCACGCGCCGGCCCTGCCAATCGTGCCGCCCGAAGTTTGGGCCTGCGGCTGCACCTATGAGATGAGCGCGGCCTTTCGCGACGCGGAACACGGAACCCGCGAGGGCATGTACGCCTACGTTTATAAACAGCCGCGCCCGGAAATCTTCTTCAAGGGGACGGCGCGCGTTTGCGTGGGCCATCGTCAGGCCATCGGCATACGCCCGGACTCCCGGTTCACAGCTCCCGAACCTGAGCTCGCCCTGGTACTCGGCAGCAAAGGCAACATCGTCGGATATACCCTCGCCAACGATGTTTCGGCCTGGGATATTGAGCGGGAAAACGCGCTGTACTTACCGCAATCGAAGGTCTACACCGCCTGCTGCGCGCTGGGCCCGGTAATCGTCACGCCCGACGTTCTGCCTGATCCGTACCGCCTGGAAATGACCTGCACCATCACGCGCGGCGGCCGGCAGGTGTTCTCAGGCAGCACGTCTACCGCAAAGCTCAGCCGCAAATTTGAAATCCTCATCGAGTACTTGCTACGCGCCAACCATGTTCCGGCGGGAACGGTTCTGCTCACCGGCACCGGCATCATCGTGCCGGAGGACGCCGCCCTCGAACCCGGCGACGTAGTGGGCATCTCGATTCCGGAAATCGGCGAGTTGATCAATCACGCCGTGGTGGTCGAATAAGGAGACCCAGATGTCTGATCGGACCAGCCGGTTCTGCATCCTCTTGATGGTGATGGCCCTCCCGCTGCGTCCCGCCACGCTGGTCCGCTGCGGCAGATTGCTCGACGTTTCCACCGGCAGCCTGCTGAGCGGGGCCTCGGTCTTGATTGACGCCGGCAAAGTCGTCGCAGCCGGGCCGGCATCTTCCATCACGTCCTCTGCGGAGAACACCATCGACCTTGCCGCCGCCACGTGCATGCCCGGCCTGATCGACGTCCACGATCACCTCACCAGCGATCCTTCGGACTCCGGCTACCAGGGGCTCGGAATCTCGGTTCCCCGCTCCACCGTTACCGGAGTCAAGAACGCCCGCCTCACGCTACGCGCTGGATTCACCAGCGTGCGCAACGTGGGCGCGTCCGGCTATTCCGATGTTGCGCTGCGAGACGGCATCAACGCCGGCGAAGTGGAAGGCCCGCGCCTGCTGGTATCCGGACCGCCCCTGGGAATCACCGGCGGCCATTGCGACGAGAATCTTCTGGCTCCCCAATTCCATTACAAAGACGAAGGCGTTGCCGACGGTCCCTGGGCGGCGCGCGCCAAAGTGCGCGAAGTAATCAAGTATGGCGCGGACCTGATCAAGATCTGCGCGTCGGGCGGCGTGCTTTCCAAAGGTGACCAACCCGGCACGCCCCAATACACTCTGGAAGAAATGCGCGCGATCGCCGAAGAAGCCCACAAACTGGGACGTAAAGTCGCCGCCCACGCCCACGGAACCGAATCCATCAAAGACGCCATTCGCGCCGGCATCGACTCCATCGAACATTCCAGCCTGATCGACGATGAGGGCATCCGGCTCGCCAAAGAGCACGGCACTTTCCTGGTTTTCGACATCTACAACGACGACTACATCCTCCAACAGGGCGCGCAGGCCGGGATGCTGCCGGAGTCCATCGAAAAGGAAAAGAAACTGGTGGTTTGCAGCGCGAAAACTTTCGCCGCGCTTACCTGGCCGGCGCCCGCATGGCTTTCGGCACCGATGGCGGCGTGTATCCGCATGGTGACAACGCGCGACAGTTCGCCCTGATGGTCAAACTTGGCATGAAGCCGATCGATGCCATCCGCGCCGCTACCATCAACGCCGCCGAGTTGCTCGGTTGGTCCGCGCGCGCCGGCGCACTGCAGCCAGGCTTCTATGCCGATCTTATCGCCGTCGAAGGCGATCCCTTGCAGGATATCTCCACGCTCGAGCACGTCAAATTCGTCATGAAAGGCGGCCAGGTCGTCCGCAACGATTGGGGCAAATAATGGCGGACATCGAGCACCTTCTTCAGATAGCGCAAGGTCTGCAGATCGGTAGGATTCGCCGGCACATTTTCCTGTGCTGTGATCAGACCAAGCCCAAGTGCGCGCCCAAAGAAGCCAGCCTCGAATCCTGGGAATATCTGAAGCGGCGTCTGGCGGAGACGGGGCTGTTGCAAGGCGCCGATTGCGTTTACCGCACCAAAGCCAACTGCCTGCGCGTCTGCGAGCAGGGCCCTATAGCGGTGGTCTATCCGGAAGGAACCTGGTATCACTCCGTCACGCCGGAGGTGATCGAACGGATCATTCAGGATCACCTCATCGGCGGGCAGCCGGTCGCCGAGTACGTCTTCGCGCGGAATCCGCTTTAAAAGCCTTTACTCCTCCGCTGGCTCTTCTGGCGGCTCGAACCCGTCCAGCAGATCGGGATCGCGCGCGAATTTCTTCAACACTTTGACGATAATCGCCGATCGAAAGCCGGCCCGCAGAAGCCTGCGGTAGGCCGATGCCATTTCCTTCTCTTCGCGGAACAGACTCTCTTTATCCGCCAGCCGGAACTTGCGCCGCACGAACTGTTCGGCGAGTGCTTCTTCGTCGATCTCCCGGTAAACCTTGCCCACGGTCTGTTGCGCCACCGCCGGAGCTACCCGCCGCCGCGACAAGTCCGCTAACACGCGCGTTCTGCCCAAGCCCTGATTTTCGAGTCGTGCCGTGGCAAAATTCTCCGCGTACTTGTGGTCGTTCAGGTAGCCGTATTCTTTGAGCCGCGCGATGGTCGGGTCAATGTCCGATACACGTGCGGCTTTGCGGCGTAGCTTTTCCCGCAACTCGCCGGTGGAGTGGGCGCGCCCGCCCAGTACTCTCACCGCATATTCCCACAGTGCCTCGCCTTCCAGCAGAGTCTTTTTTCGTTCATTCATCGGGCCCTGCGGTACAAAAGTGTACCATGTTCCTTCGCCGTCAGCCGGTTATCGTGCTTCTGCGAGTTATACTTGATAGGGGTTATAAAGGAGAGAGTATGGAAAAGGGCGGAATCTCAAGTTTTCTGTTGGGCGTCGGAGTGGGCCTGGGTATCGGCATGTTGTTCGCTCCAAAATCCGGGGCCGATACGCGCCAGCTTATCAAGGATAAGACCGGCGAAGGTACCGATTACCTCAAACAGCGCGGCACGGACCTGCGCGATTCAGCCGGCGATTTGCTCAATAAGAGCAAAGACGCGCTCGGACGTCAAAAGGACACCATCGCGGAGGCAGTGGAAGCCGGCAAGCAAGCCTACCGCGACACCGTAAATAACCCGCCGCATCCCTCCAGCGAAGGTACAGCTCAATAAAGCCACAGCCGGGGAGGGTTCTGCATGTCTGAAGATGCTTTCCGCTGGGTAGTCTCAGTCGCCGTGGTTCTGGCCTGCATCGCATTCATCGTCCAGTCAGCGGTTGTAGCGGCTGCCTACCTTGCTGCGAAAAAGGCGCAGAAAACCGGCAAGGAGATCCAGGGCAAGCTTGCGCCGATAATCGACCGTGTCCACGCCATCGCCGATACCACCAGTCGCATAGCCGACACCGCCAGCCGTATCCTCGATGAGAACCGTCCCCATATCGCCCATATCATCACCGAAGCGTCGCTCATCGCCAAAACGGCGCGCCAGGAAACCGACCGGATCGGTGAACTGATCGACGATACCAGTAAACGCGCGCGCATACGCATCGACCAGATCGATCACACGGTCGATGAGACCATCGCGCAGGTTGAGCAGGTAAGGGAAACCGTGAAATCCACCGTTATGCGTCCGGCCAAGGAGGTCAACGGTATTCTGAATGGGGTTAGAGCGGCGCTGAACAGTTATGCGGAAGGCAGAAGACCGCCCTCGGTCGACACCGCCACCCAGGACGAAGAAATGTTTATTTGATTCACGGGCGGCCTTATGCCGCCTTCTGAATCTTGCCGGAGCGAATGCACGATGTACATACGCGCAACCGTTTCGCCGCGCCGTTCACCACTGCACGGACATTCTGCAGGTTCAAATTCCACCGGCGCTTGCTGACGTTATGAGCGTGACTGATGCGGTTGCCAAATTGGGGACCGCGCCCGCATACTTCACAAATTCGTGCCATACTTCCAAGAATCTCCTGAAAACTGCGAAACTAGTATTCTAGCAGCGGCGGCCCCTTGTCCGCAACCCAAAACGCTGTAGTTACGAAGGATAGCCGCGTGACCGAGTTCAATCACATCCATGTTCGCGAAGGAGAGGACTGGCTCTGCGGGCGCAGCATGGCATTCGAAGACCGCGAGTTGATTCGCTGTGAAGCGCGCGACGCGGATGAGGAAGAGGCCTGCCAGCGCTGCTCGGAACAGATCCTGGCTTACTTTGGCGATCCTATGCACGTGCAGTAGCCACCGCGATTGCCCGTACGGGCGAACCGTCGCGCCCCGCGAGCCTCAGCGGCAGTACCACGAGTTCGAAGAGATCTGCGCCAATGGCTTCGAGGTTGGTCAGGTTTTCCACGATGGGCACGCCCGCGCCCAACAGCACTCTGTGCGCCGGATAGGGCGCCTGGTCCACAGACGGCATATCCACTCCGGCAAGCTCGACGCCGCAATCCACCAGAAATCCGGCGGCATCGGCCGAGAGGCGTGGATGATCGCAAAAATAATGGGGGCGGCCCCACTCCTGAGACCATCCGGTATGTAGGACGGCAAGACGCGCTTGCCGCAGCGTGTGGCGGTGGCTTCGCAGGTGATCGTGGCAAATCTCGCTTCTTGGCTCTATGCCTCGCAGATCGATCAGGGCCGCGAGACCCATGCAGCGTTCCAAAGGGACACGGTCGATCGCAGCGGCGTTCGAAAAGAAGTGCAGTGGCGCGTCCATGTGCGTCCCGGTGTGTACGCTGAGCTCGATGCGGCTCAGATTCATGGTGGTCCGCTCCACGATATCGATGCGCACGGGGCCGTCGCCGGGAAAGACCGGCGTGTCCGCGCCGATCGGTTGGCTTAAATCGATAATCCGTCGCGCACACATTCGATAGCTCTCATATTAACCCTTAATGATTTCTTTAGGTGCGTCTTATGGGTTCTTTATCGCGCGCTGGATAGCATGAAGACGTGGTTGTTGGATCCTCCACACTTTCTGAATGATAACCAGACTTGTAATAACTACGGCGGTGCTGACAGGCGTCACCTTGAGCGTTGGTCCCTTATATGGGGCTCAGGAGCCAGGCGCCGTCTATGGCGTTACTCTGAGGCCGGACGGAATTCCATTGCCGAAGGCACGGGTAATGGTTCATTGCAATAGCGACAATAGCGACCGGGCTGTTGTCAGCGGCTCGGATGGGGCGTTTGTGATCGTAAATCTCAAACCGGGTAGCTATCAACTCATCGCGAGCAAAGACGGCTTTCTGACGTCATCTGCCACCGTACAAGTGAAGGCGAGTGACAATCTCAGTGTCGCCCTTGCTCTTTCGTCGACAGAGACAGCCGCTGCTGCATCAGGGGAACATACGATCATGAACACAGCCTCGGCGCAAGCAAAGGTGCTCGAAGCCATGCAACAGCGCATCGAACATCTCGAAGCCATGCAGGCGCGTATAGAGCAGCTCGAGGCAGAGCTGAAGCATGAGAAGAGTGAGGCGGCGCCGGGTTTGCCGCTGTACGCATCGCTCACGGCTCCGCCGGTGGCCGTGCCGGTGACTACGCCGGCGCCCGTCGCACTGGCAATGCCCACCGCTCCACAAGCAGCGGCGGCTCCTGCTGTTGCTCAAGCGGCGCCCGCCACTCCCGCGGTCGATAATGTTACTCCGTTCGCGGACTATGACTGGACCTGGCTCAACGGCAGCCCGCGCAACAAAGACGTTGCCTTTGATTCCAAATTCTTCACTCCCGAGATCCGCGCCGATGTGACTTATACGTTCGATTTCAACAGGCCGCAAGACGATTCCATGGGCGGTTCGAGCGAATTGTTTCGTTCCAACGAAGTTCAGTTGGAGCAGCTCGGCATCGGCGGCGACTTCCACTGGGACAATGTGCGGGGCAGATTCATGACTCAGTTTGGCGCCTATTCCACCGCGACCATCCGCAACGATCCCAGCTATGCAAGAGGCCAGTGGGACCTCGCCGATGCGGATCGCTACATATCGGAGGCCTACGGCGGGTACCACCTGAATGCGTTGCACGGAATCAACATCGACGCGGGGATCTTTATGTCTTACATTGGCTTGTTCAGTTATTACAACTTCGATAACTGGGCTTACCAACCCTCCTTTGTTTCCTCTAATACGCCGTGGTTCTTCCAGGGAGTACGCATACAGATCTTCCCGACTCACCATCTGAAGATTGAACCCTGGATCATCAATGGATGGCAGTCCTACGCCTCGGCGAACTCCCGAAAGGGCCTGGGCGGACAGATTAAGTGGACTCCCAACTCCTGGCTGAATATTATCTCCAACAATTATGGACTCGGCCACGACGACTTATACATACCCAACCGCGGCCGCATCCACACCGATAACAGCGTCGAGATCAAGTATTACGACAAACCCGGAGATGGGCTCGACAAGATGGCCTTTTCCGTCACCGGGGATCTGGGTTGTGAGTTTGGCGGCGGTGTGAGCTGTCATGGTGATACCAAGGGCGGGCCCAAGCAGAGCTTTGTCGGCATCATGGTCTATAACCGCTGGTGGTTTCACAGAGACCTGTTCGGATTTACCCTCGGCGGGGGCGTGATCAACAATCCCGGACGTTATCTTGTGCTGCTGCCGCCTATCAACGGCGAGACGGCGGCTTCGGCGGCCATCAACTCTCCCTACTTTACGGAGAATCCCGGCGATCCCTTCAAGGCGTGGGATACTTCCGCGACGTTTGATTACATGCCCAGGCAGTGGCTCACCTTCCGCTTTGAGGGCGATTTCCGCCACGCGAATGTGCCGTATTGGTCTGGCTCGGGTGGGATTACGCCGCCTCCTGGCACTAACAATGGTTATCCAAGCCAATACGTCTGTATGAACGGCAGCCCGTCGACGACCACCGGAGGCTGCGCCACCAACGGCGGCCTCTGGAGTCCGGATCTTCGCCGGAGAGAGATCCTTCTCGACATCGATTTAATGGTCAAATTTTAGCGCCGGGCGGCTCGACAATATCGCCGTTGGCAACGAAGCGGTAGCCCACCCAGGGCTCGGTAAGAATATACTTCGGCTTGCTCGGATTCAGTTCGATCTTCTTGCGTAATTGATTGACAAAGACCCGCAGATACTCGGGCTCGTTCCCATAATCCGGACCCCACACCGCCTGCAACAGCTCGCGATGGGGCACGGGCTTGCCGGCCTGTGAAACCAGGTATCGCAGCAGGTCGAACTCTTTGGGCGTAAGGCGCGTATCTTTGCCGCGCACACGGACGCGGCGCGCATCGAAATCGATCTGCAGATCCGGGGTGGTCAGCGCATGTGGGCCGCCCTCCGGCGACAATGGCGCGCGGCGCAGCGCCGCCCGAATGCGCGCCAGCAGTTCTTCCATCCCGAAGGGCTTGGTGATGTAATCGTCGGCTCCCGCGTCCAATGCGGCTACCTTATCCTTCTCCGTGTTCCGCACCGAAAGGATGATCACCGGCACGTCCGATCCGGAACGCAGAAGTTGGCAAGTCTCGAGGCCGCCGATGCCCGGCATATTCATATCTAACAGCACCAGATCCGGCATCTCTCCGGAGATACTGGCCAGAGCATCCGCGCCATTGCGCGACTCCATCACTTCGTACTTATGCCCAACCAGGGTGGTCCGCATCACGCGGCGTATCTGCGGATCGTCGTCCACAACCAGAATCTTTCCGGCGCTCACGAAACCATTTGACCATGTTGTGCATGGTACACGGGCAGCGAAAAGCTGAATACCGAGCCTTGCCCCAACTCGCTGGTCACCCAGATTTTCCCGCCGTGCGCTTCCACGATGCCTTTGGCGATGGCCAGACCCAGTCCGGTGCCCGGCACGCCAAAGCGATGCTCGCGCGCACGGAAAAATTTATCGAAGATGCGAATTTGCTCCTGTTCGTCGATGCCACTGCCGCGATCGGCCACGCTGATGACGATGCGGCCATCCCGCGCGCTCGCTGACACGGTTATTGGCGACCCTGGCGGAGAGTATTTCAGCGCGTTGTCCAGCAGTTGCTTCAGAACCTGCTGCATAAAATCGAAGTCGACTTCGGCTTCGGGCAGATGGTCTTGAAATCTGACCTCAACGGGCCGCTCCTGCATAGCAGGCTCCAGATCGGCGAGCGCGGAGGCGACCAGCTCGGATACCTGGTGCGGCCGTTTCTCCAGGTGCATCTTGCCGGCCTCGATACGCACCATCTCCAGCACCTCGGCCACCAGCCGGTTCAGCCGGTCAGTCTCTTCGTTGATCACGGTCATCAGCTCGCGATCTGCTGCCCGATGGTCCCCGCCCAGCAGGCTCGTAGCGGCGGCTTTGATGGAGGTCAGGGGCGTCTTGAAATCGTGCGCCAGGGCGTCCAGGAGAGCGGATTTGAGCACTTCGCTCTGCCGCGCCGCCTCGCTATGACTGGCCTCCTCGAGCGCACGCGCCCGCTCGATCCCAATGGCAACCAGATAGGCGACGGCATTGAGCACCGCGAGCGACGGCAGACGTCCGGCCAGCCCCAGATTGCCCAAAGCCTGCCCGCCAAGCCGCACGGGAATAATAGCGAAGCTCCCACCGAGAAGCGCTTCCTCTAACTCCACGCCGAGCCGTTCGTCGGAAATCTGCGGATCCTCAGGACCCCAGCGAAACGTCTCATTGGTTGCTTTGGTGTAGAACGCGGCGGTGCTCACACCCAGAATCTTCACTACCCGGCTGACCAGATCCTGGCTGGCCGAGCGCGCGCTGCCGCTCAGCAGCAGACTCTGGCTCAATTCATAAAGACCTTCGATGTCGCGCCGGCGTTCGACCGCCTCCAGGGTGCGGCGCTTGGCGCGCACAGAAAGCTGGCTGGCCGTCACCGCCGTGATCAGGAACGCAATCAGCGCTACCCAGTTCTGCGGATCCTGCACGGTGAACGTGCCCACCGGCGGGAGAAAGTAGTAGTTGAATCCCAACACGGCGGCCAGCGATGCGATGGTGGCCTCCACCAGCCCCCAGCCAGTCGAGATTGCAAGAATCGCCAGCAACAGCGTCAAGGCCACGGTGGTGTTGTTGACCGTGACCAGGCGAAAATAGAAAACGACAATCGCCGCGACGATGCCGGGAGCGGCGATCAGCCGAAAAGCGCGGCGGATGCGGGGGTCGGTCATGTGGGACCCGCGGCCGGACTAGCAGCCGAACACACGGTTGAAAAATTCCCGCGTCTTATGGCGGATCTCGCTTAGCTTCCGATCCAGCCGCTTATCGCGCAGATGTTCGGGTATCCAGCGGCTCACCAGCTCGGCGAGCGTTTCAGACTGCGACGGCGAAGTCGGCAGACTGCCTCCCGCATAGCCGCTGGCGACGCGGAGCCCATGGTCGACGGCCCGGAAGAATACGGCGGCGTCCCGCAGAAAGTCGGCGTCTTCACGCTCCAGATGACCCATCTGCTCGATCACGTCGATGCGCGCCGGAGTATTCAGAACTTTATAAAAGATGCCGGCGCCCTTCAGCCGCAGATACAGCAACGCGAAGTCGATGTCGTAGAAGCCGCCCAGGGCTGCCTTCAATGGGTTGCGCCCACCCTGCTCCCTTTCGAGCCTTGCCCGCATCTGCGCTAATTCCTTACGCGAGCGGCCACTCTGTCCGTAGCGCCGCCAGTCCAGCCTCTGCAGCTCGTGCAGGAATTCGGTGGCGCGCTCCATGTCTCCGGCCACGGCGCGCGATTTCATATAGGCGATCCCTTCCCAAGCTTCGGCGTGCCGGGCAAAATATTCCCTGTAGGTTGCCTCCGATTGCACCAAGGCACCCTCACGGCCGTTGGGGCGCAGCCGCGTATCCACGGTGAACATGATGCCGTCGCCCGTATAGGCGCTGATGGTATCGATAATGCGCTCGGCCACAGCGGTCCAGAACGGCAGCGCGGATGCTTCTTCGTCCGGGATGACAAACACCAGATCGGCGTCCGAGGCCAGGTCGAACTCGCGCATTCCCAGCCGGCCCAGTGCGATCACCATCATGTGGCGGGCAGGTATCGCTTCTGAACAGGCCGGCGCGTGCTCCCGCAGGGCGATGCCGTAGGCAGCCTCGATCACCCGATCCGCCAAATCCGAGGTTCTCTCCAGTGTTTCGAAGATCGGCGCCGGCGTCAGAATGCTGTCGCTCTGAATGTGCAGCATCTTCCGGCGGAAATGGCTCCGCAACGAGGCGCTGTCCTCGATCGCGCCATCCACGCTCCATTTGGCGGGCTCCACCTCGTTCAACATCTCGGGATGCCGCAGAAGCTGATCGCCGAAAAACTGGCTGTGCTCGAAAATATCCACCACCCGCTCGACCAGCGCGGCATCGGCGTCGAGGCGCAGAAGCCACTCCGGATTCGAAAATACCTTCTCCAGAAAATGTTCGAAGCGCTCCCTGCCACGGTACAGTCTCAAGCGTGCCAGCGTGGCCGCTAAACGCGGCGCGCGCTCGTCCAGGTAGCGCGTAAGATTACTCGGCGCCCGCGGCGGCAGCTCCGCCTCGAGCGATAGCCAGGGCGGCGCCGGGGGACCTGCCACAGGTGTATAGTAGATCGGCTTTTGCGCCTGAATGACGCGCCCGTACAGCTCCCGAACGTTGGAAAGATGCTCCTCGAGGCGCACTTCGAGCGACTCCGCCACCAACTCCACTCCCGCTTCCGGCGGCATCTTGCGCGCGATCACTTCCAGCTCTTCCGGATTGGTGGGCAACGTATGCGTCTGCCGGTCGTCGTAGAACTGCAGCCGGTGTTCCAGATTCCGCAGGAACTGATAGGCGGAGGCCAGGCGCGCGTACTCGCTGGCGGAGAGCAGGTCCTTATCGTGCAGCCGTGATAGAGCAAACAGCGTGCCTCCGTGCCGCACCCAGGCCTCGCGGCCGCCGTGCAGGCGTTGCAGGCACTGCACCAGGAACTCGATGTCTCGTATGCCGCCAGGCGTCAGCTTGATATCCAACCCCGCATGAGCGCGCCTGGATGCCAGCTTTTCGCTAATGCGCTCGCGCGCTTCGGAAATCGCCTCCACCGCCCGGAAGTCGAGCGAGCTCGAATAGATCAGCGGCTCTACGAAATCCAGGAACTCGCGTCCCAGCTGCCGGTCCCCGGCACACACACGCGCTTTGATCAGCATCTGCTTTTCCCAATCGCGCGCGCGCTCCTGGTAATACCGTCTGGCGCCATCGAGCGAGATGCATATTTCGCCCAGCCGCCCGTCGGGCCGCAAACGAAGATCCACACGATAACACAGGCCGTCGGTGGTGTAAGTCGAAAGCAGCTCCGTATATTGGTTAGCCACCTTCTTGAAAAATTCCTTGTTGGTGATGGCGTCTGGCCCGGTGGTTTCGCCATTGGCGCTATAGATGAACATCAGGTCGATATCCGAGCTGTAGTTCAGTTCCTGGCCGCCCAGCTTGCCCAGCGCAATCACCGCAAACCCGCAGGCTCGCCGCTGTCCGCTCGCATCCACGACAGACGGCTCGCCATGGCGCGCAACCAGCCGCTCCCGGACCTCGGCGCAGGCGAAATCAAGGATGGCGTCTGCGAGATTGGAAAGTTCTCCGGTGATCACCGGCAGGGTGGCCAGCCCCAGCACGTCGCGCAGCACGATGCGCAATAACTGCCGCCGGCGGAAGCGCGCCAGCAGCACCGCCATAGCCAAATCCGGCGCTTCCCCGCCGCGGAATGGCGGCAGCAGCTCGGAAAATTCTTCGGCGGTCAGCGCGCGGTGCGGTCCCGCAATGGCAACCTGCAACAGCCACTCCGGGCGGCGCAGTACGGCCTCCGACAAAAACCGGCTGTAGGAAAACGTGGTGATCAAATATCGCAACGCCGCTGCGGAACTGCTGATGCGGTCGAATGCCGCGGGAAAATCATGGCGCAGGCCTTCGAGGAAATGCAACGCCTCGTCCGGATCCGGCACTGACCCAAGCAGCAGCCGGATACGTGTCGCAATACGTTCCGGAATGCCGCTCCCCAGCCGCGCCATGTCTTCCCGCGCGCGCGCCGGGTTACGAAATTCAACCGCTTCCAGCAGACTTTGCATGGAATCTAGGCAAGCGTAGTTATTATAACGATTATATCGTCCGTACTGACGGGACCGCCTCGCAGGACGCGCGCATAGAAGCCGCTCCTCCCCATCGCGGCGAGGCCGGGTCTCCGGCTTTTACCTGTTGGTCATAGATTTCCCGCTTAAGGGCGGGCCCGTAGATATCCAGACTCGCACAGGGGGCGCGCACCTTGGTAATTTCGATCAGGGCGCCGCCCGCGCGAAGCTGTTGACCGATACGGATCTGCCGCCGGTCGATGCCCAGCGTAGTGAGGTTCTCTCCGAGCGCCCCGTAGAACAGCGGATAGCCGAGCGACTTTAGCTCCTCGAGAGCCTCGGCCATGACCAGCAGCACGGCCTGGCGCGGTCCTCCGTGGATGGCGGGATGGGCGCATGCATCGCCCACCAGGCCCAGCGGAGTAAGCATCCCGGAACCTATGGGCCGCTTGGGAATTCCGCCGGGCGAGGCGCTGACCTGGACGATGCGACCGGTCACTCAGACATCGTAATACAAGGCAAACTCGTAGGGATGCGGCCGCAGCCGGACCGCATCGGCCTCGTTCTTGCGCTTATAGTCGATGAAGGTTTCAATTAGCTCTTCGGTGAATACATCCCCCTTCATCAGGAAGCCATGATCGTCTTCGAGACACGAGAGCGCCTCTTCGAGCGAAGCGGGCATCGAGGGGACGCTCTTCATCTCCTCCGGCGACAGGTCGTAGATATCCTTATCCAACGGTTCGCCCGGGTCGATCTTGCCGGCAATGCCGTCCAGTCCTGCCATCAGCATGGCGGAAAACGCCAGATACGGATTGGCAGCCGGATCCGGCGGCCGGAACTCTACGCGCTTGGCTTTCGGGCTGGCTGAATACATCGGAATGCGGCACGCCGCCGACCGGTTGCGCCGCGAGTACGCCAGGTTCACCGGAGCTTCATATCCCGGCACCAGGCGCTTGTAGCTGTTGGTGGTCGGCGCGATGATTGCCGAAAGCGCCCGCGCATGCTTCAACAGTCCCCCGATGTACCAAAGCCCCAACTGGCTGAAGCCTGCATAACCGTCTCCGGCAAACAGGGGTTTGCCTTCTTTCCAGAGACTTTGATGCGTGTGCATACCGCTGCCGTTATCCGCAAACAACGGCTTCGGCATAAAGGTCACGGTCTTGCCATACTGATTGGCCACATTGCGGATGATGTACTTGTACAGCATCATATTGTCCGCCGACTTGACCAGCGTGTCGAACCTCTGGTCAATTTCGCACTGCCCGCCGGTGGCGACTTCGTGATGATGGCACTCGATGTGCAGTCCGCACTTGATCATGGTCTGCACCATCTCGCTGCGCAGGTCCTGATAGTGATCCGTAGGCGGCACTGGGAAGTAGCCTTCTTTGTAGCGCGGGCGGTAGCCTAAATTGTCTTTCTCGCGGCCCGAATTCCAGCGGCCTTCTTCGGCATCGATGAAATAGAAACCCGAATGCTGGTTCTGATCGAAGCGCACGTTGTCGAAAATGAAGAATTCCGCCTCCGCGCCGAAGTACGCGACATCCCCCACGCTGCTGTTTTTCAAATATAGCTCGGCTTTCTTGGCGATCCAGCGCGGATCGCGCTCGTAGTGCTGTTTGGTGATCGGGTCGATTACGTCACCCAACATCACCAGCGTGGCGGTATCGGCGAACGGATCCATAAAAGCCGTGGTGGGATCGGGAACCAGCAGCATGTCGCTTTCGTTGATGGCGGCCCAGCCGCGAATGCTGGAGCCGTCCATGCCGAAGCCCTCTTCAAAGCTGCCTTCGCTTAACTCGCTTAGCGGATAGGAAATGTGGTGCTGCAGGCTCGGTATATCGGTGAATCTGAGATCGAACTGCTTTGCGTCGTTCTTCTTGGCAAACTCCAAGACTTCTCGCGGATTCATGCATCCTCCTGGATGATTTGTGGTATTGCAACGAACCATTATATTTCATCTCACTGAAACAAAAAGGGGAAAGGCCGGCAGCGCGCTGAGCGCGTCCGGATCAAGCAATTGCTTATGCTCCTCATCCAAAATCTGAATTTGAAAGGGCGCCTCCTAAACGTTTACACTAACTAGTCAACACCAGAAGGCTCCTGGTACCTGTTGCCTCGTCTGCAGCAAGTGCAAGAGCACTCTCGCAGCAGCATCGCCAATTCCATCAGGAGAGTGAATCGTGAGAGCAGAGAAGGGAACCAAGGCAACAGGGAGTGAGGTTCTTGTCACTGGGGTGCGCCGGGGTTGTGCGAGCCTGGCGCTGGCTGCGGCCATTCTCGCAGTAGCGTTAACGCCGGCCTTGGCTCAGGAGCCCAAGCCGGACCCGGCCGGGCTGGCCACCGGCGATAGGACAAACGCGCTGGACGCCACAGGCAACCCATTTGTGGTTGCTGAACCGACCGACAAAACTGCGCCGGACTACACCCAAAAGAAGAAGGATTTCGACGAGTACCAGAGACAGGCGGCTAAAGAGCCGCTTGCCGTGAAACTAGCCGATACCGCCGGGCACGTCCGGGTGGCCACCAATTTTGCGTGGACCCTCAATACCGGCTATCTCGTGCTCTTCATGCAGGCCGGCTTCGCCCTGCTTACCTGCGGGCTGGTGAGAAAGAAAAACGCGGGGCACCTGATGATGTTGAACTTCGCTGCCTACGTCTTCGCCTTTATCGCATACTACGCAGTTGGATATGCGTTCCAGTTCGGAGCGATGGCCGTCAATGCCGCGCCGACCAATCTGGGCGGGACTCCGACGCTCAATCATTTCCTTTTGGGCGGCGGCCTGTGGGGGTTTCTGGGAGGCAGAGGCTTCTTTATGGCTGGGCCGGCTTATGACGCCGGCAGCAACGTACTGGCGCTGTTTCAAGTGGTGTTCATGGAGACTGCGGGATACATCATTGTCGGTTCTGTCTGCGAGCGGATTTCCTTCTGGTCCTTCCTGCTCTGCGAATTGTTCATAGGTGCGATTCTTTACCCTTTTTTCGGTTGCTGGGTTTGGGGCGGGGGCTGGCTCTCTCAGCTTGGCAACAGCATGGCATTTGGCCATGGATACGTAGATTTCGCGGGATCCACAGTGGTGCATGCGACTGGCGGCTTCTGCGCCATGGCGCTGTCGGTGGTATTGGGGCCGCGCCTTGGTAAATTCGGCCGGGATGGAAGGCCGCACGCTTTTCCGGCTCACAATATCCCTTTCGTCGTTACCGGAACCTTCATCCTGCTTTTCGGCTGGATGGGTTTCAATCCGGGTTCCACCCTGGGCGCCACCGACCTTCGCATTTCGGTCGTCGCTATCAATACCAATCTGGCCGCCATCGCGGGCTCAGCAACCGCGATGCTGTTCTGGTATTCGAAATTTGGCAAGCCGGATATCACCATGGCCTGTAACGGCATGCTGGCCGGCCTGGTTGCGATCACCGCGCCCTGCGCATTCGTGGGCCCGACTTCGGCGCTCATCATCGGTATTCTCGCGGGCCTGGTGGTCTGCCTGGGAGTTCTATTCAACGACCACGTTACCAAGATCGACGATCCCTGCGGCGCGATTTCAGTGCACGGCTTCTGTGGCCTGCTGGGCGGCATTTCTCTGGGGCTTTTTGCCGATGGCACTTATGGCGTGGGATGGAACGGCGTAGGCGCCGCCAGCTATCTGGGGCAGGCGGGAAGGGGCGTCACCGGGTTATTCTACGGCGATACCAAACAGTTTCTGGTACAGTTGCTGGGCGCGGCGATCTGCGCCGGGTGGGCCTTCGGCGCCACTTTCATCGTCTTCAAAGTGGTGAATGCGGTGAAGTCGATGCGGGTTTCGAAGGAGGCTGAGCAGGAAGGTCTGGATGTCCCCGAGTTTGGGTTCCTGGCCTATCCCGAGGATGCCATCCACGCTACGGAGTCCTGAGTTTCGCGAGGGTGGAAAGCATATGAAAAAGATTGAGGCAATTATCCAGCCCCACAAGCTGGACGAGGTTAAGGAAGCCCTCATCGGAATCGGCATAGAGGGCATCACCGTCACCGAGGTGCGCGGCCATGGCCGCCAGAAGGGCCATACCGAGATCTATCGTGGGGCCGAGTACACCGTCGATCTTCTTCCCAAAGTAAAGCTCGAAATCTTCGTGCCGGACTCGCGGGTAGAGGAGATTATAGGAGTGCTGAGCGCCGCCGCCAAGTCTGGAAAGATTGGCGATGGCAAGATCTTCGTCTCTTCCGTCGACGAAGTCGTGCGCATCCGCAACGGCGAGCGCGGAGAGACCGCACTCTGATTCCGTCCGCCCGATGAACCCCGGCCTGCGCCGGACCACAATGACGAATCTGCCCCTTACGCTGCTGCTATTGTTTTTGGCAGCGATCCTCGAAGCCGGCGGCGATGCGTTCGTCCGTCTGGGTCTGCGCTCCACGGCGACGGCTCCGCGCATCCTCTTCTTCCTCGCCGGAGCCATGGTTCTGTTCAGCTATGGTTGGACGGTCAATGCACCAGCCTGGGATTTCGGCCGGTTGATCGGCGTCTATGTCGTCTTTTTCTTTCTTGTTGCGCAGGTCATCGCCTGGATTGTTTTTGATCAGAAGCCCAGCCACGCCGTGCTGATCGGAGGCGGATTCATCGCCATCGGCGGCCTCATCATTTCGCTGGCGTCCCCAAACTGAATTCGCGCCAACGATTACGCCGCGCCGTACCGCTCGAAGAAGTGCGCCACCGTCATGATGCCCTGGTAGTAATTCTCCAGATGGTATTTTTCATTCGGAGAATGCAGACCGTCGTCCGGCAGGCCAAAGCCCATCAGCACCGTCGGGATTCCCAAATGGGTGGCGAAATCGCCCACGATGGGAATCGACCCGCCCGAGCGGATGAACACCGTCGGCTTGCCCAGAACATCGCTGAACGCCTGCGCGGCCATCTTGATGGCGGGATGATTCGGATTCACCACTAGGCCCGGAGAAGCACTCAATACGCGCACTTCCATCTGAATGCCGGCAGGCCTGTGGTGTTGGACGAACTCACGGAAAGCTGCGACCACCTTGTCGGGATCTTGATCCGGCACCAGGCGGAAGCTCACCTTCGCGGTAGCCTTCGCAGGAATCACTGTTTTGGCCCCGGCAGCGGTGAAGCCGCCCCCGATCCCGTGCACTTCGAAGGTGGGCCGCGCCCATATGCGCTCGAGCACCGAATGCGCGCTTTCGCCGGTGAGCGCCGCCGAGCCGACTTCGTTCTTCAGAAACTCCTTTTCGTCGAAGGGCAGATTCTCCCAGCTCTGTTTTTCGGCAGGGGCCGGCGGCTGCACATCGTGGTAAATGCCAGGGACGTGAATCATGCCGCTGGCGTCCTTCACCTTAGAGAGCAACTCCACCAGTCCGAAAATCGGATTGGGCGCCGCGCCGCCATAGAGACCCGAGTGCAGGTCGCGCGCTGGTCCGCTGGCTTCCACTTCCATGTAAATTAATCCGCGCAGGCCTATGCACAGCGTCGGAATACCCGCGGCATAGAGCGCCGTATCGGAAACCAGCGCCACATCCGCCTTCAACTTCTCCTGATTCGCAGCGACGTATTTGGCGATGGAGGCTCCGCCCACTTCTTCTTCGCCTTCGACCAGAAACTTCACGTTCACCGGCAGCGTTCCGGTATCCGCCCGCAACGCTTCGATGGCCTTCACGTGCATGTACATCTGCCCCTTGTCGTCCGCCGTACCGCGCCCGTAAATATTGCCGTCGCGCACGGAGGGCTCAAATGGAGGGCTCTTCCACAATTCGAGCGGATCGGCCGGCTGCACGTCATAATGGCCGTAGCAAAGCACGGTAGGCTTTCCCGGAGCATGCATCCAATCGGCATAGATCAGCGGATGCTTGGCGGTAGGGATAACTTCCACGTTCTCCATTCCTACTTTGCGCAGGCTGTCAGCCACGAACCCAGCGGCGCGGTCGATATCGCCGCGATGCTCGGGAAGCGTGCTGATGCTGGGAATGCGAAGAAAATCCTTCAACTCATCGAGAAGACGGTCGCGATTCTGTTGAACAAAGGCGTCGGTAGCGGCGGACATTGGATTCCTCCAGTAGGAGAATCCATTATAGAGCGGTGCTGGCGGCGTGTTCCGGAACGATGCGTGAACACGCGTTATACAGAATCCTGCGGACCTCGGATTCGTAAAATGGTTGTGCCAGCAAATCGTAAGCGCCGAGGTTCAGGGCTTCGGCCCAGAAGCGGGCGTCGGCATGGGGGTCGGTGACAATAACTTCAGCGCCGGGATTTATTTTCCGCGCCAGTGAGAGTATATCGAGCCAGGACCCATCGGGTAAACCGGCTTCAGTGAGAATCACTCCATAGCGGCTCTGCCGCAGCTTCGCGCGCGCATGCTGCAAATCGGGAACATGATCGAATCCCAAGCGGAGTGGACTCAGCATTTGCGAAAGGCGCCCTGCGTCTTCCCGGTGCGGGGAGACGAACAAAAAGGTGGAACTCATACTTCGCAGCCCGTCCTTTATACAAGTTTGACTGGCGGCACGCTGCAATTCAAGCGGCGAATCGGATAATTCGAGCTCGATATGTCGCAAACATCACGGATTGTTTTCCGGTCTCATCACTGCGACGTAGCTCAAGTTCCGGTAGAGCTGGTTATGATCCAGACCGAAGCCAATCACGAAGCGGTCGGGGATTTCAAAGCAGCGAAACTCTACGGGGATTTGCACCAGCCTGCGGGAATTACGATCCAGGAAAGTACACACGGCCAAAGAGTTGGGACCCCGGCTCGAGAGCGTTTGCAGCAGATAGCGAAGGGTTAAGCCGGTATCGACGATGTCCTCGACCAGCAGCACGTCTTCGTTTTCAATGCTGTCATCCAGGTCTTTGGCGATGCGCACTATGCCTGGAGCGCCGGATTTATTCGAAAAGGTGGAGATTGCCAAAAAATCGATTTTTACCGGGATTTGAATCTGGCGCGCCAGGGCGGTCAGGAAAAACACCGAGCCTTTCAGCACGCCCACAAGCTTGAGAGAGCGGCCCCGATAGCGCTCGGTGATCTCGGCGGCAACTTCCTGGATGCGCTGCGCAATCTGCGCTTCGGTGAACAGAATCCGTTCGATAGCGGGTAGTGGATCTTTGCTCATGCCCGCGCGGGCCGCTCCGCCAGGCCGTACTTGAAGATCAGGTTTTCAAAATCCTTCTGGTAGAAGACCTGAATGTTGAGGTGGGGATACAATTCCCGCAGCAGCCGGATCTTGCGGTTCTTACGCGTCACCAGGGATTGCTTCATGGTAGTAAGTTCCACGTAAAGATCGAATTCCGGAAGATAGAAATCCGGCGAGAACGATTCCGAGACACGGCCGCCGGCGTCCCACTGCACCGGAAAGCTGCGCGGCTCGTATTCCCAGGCGATACGGTAGAAGTCCAGGAGATTCGCGAAAATCTGCTCGCTGGGGTGCGCGAAAGTCTTGCCCGGCAGGCGCACCGCGCCGGGCGGCACGATCCCATGCCGGGAGAGCCGCAGGCGGAACTGGAATTGGATTTGTGCCTCGGCCGCGGGCGACAGGTACCCCCGCTCCTTCAGTCCCAAGGCGCGCACCGAGCTTTGGATCAGCTCGACCATCTGTTCGGAGTCCATGGATTCCGCATTCAGGATCAGGTCGAACCAATAGGGCGGCGCAGTGGCCCGTGCGAACATGGTCTTGTATTGCGCACGCCGTGCCGCGTCTAATTCGCGAAGCATCGCGCGGGCCGCGGGCCGCTCCAGGCGACGGTCCAGCATCAGGTTTCCGGCGCGGACCGAATCCGGCGCTACCACCTGCACCCGGAGCGTGCCTGGAAACTGGCGCGAAATCATCTCCGCGCCCGCGGCGCAGTAGACCAGGTGATATTCGGTTGCCAGCCGCGCCAGGATGGATGCGACCAGATCGGCGCGGGCTTTGTCCGGCACACTGCCATCCGCGCCGAAGTCACGCTCAATCAGCCCGTTAATCCTCGACTCATTGACCAATTCGAAGCCCAGGCGGTGCGCGCTGATACGCGCCACTTCTCCAAAGCGGCAACCAGGCTGTCCGGAAACGGCGATCAACGCCATGTCATAAGGCCATCATATCAGGCAGCCTTCGTTGTAATATCGAGAGTCGTCCGTTATGCAATCTGGAGCCGGCATTCCCAAGCTGCAATGGGTGATCGCGGCCATGCTCTTTCTGGCGACGGCGCTCAATTACATAGACCGCCTGGCGCTATCGGTCGTCTCTCCTCAGTTGCGCCAGGATTTCGGGATGACCGAGCAGGATTACTCGCAGGTGGTCACCATTTTCCTGCTGGCGTACGCCATCATGTACGCCGGGTCGGGCTACATGGTCGACCGGTTGGGAACGCGGCGAGGCTTCGCCGCATGTATCGCGGTGTGGTCCGTGGGCGGAATGCTGCACGCGCTGGCGCGCGGCAAATGGTCGCTGGCGGCCTGCCGTTTCATTCTGGGCGCCGGCGAACCGGGAAACTGGCCGGCAGCGGCGAAGGCTGTGGCGGAGTGGTTCCCGGCCAGCCAGCGCGCGCTGGGAGTAGGGATTTTCAATGCGGGCGCCTCGATGGGATCGGCGATTGCTCCGCCCGCGGTCGCCTTCCTGACGCTGCGTTACGGCTGGCGTTTCGCTTTTGCGTTCACGGGCGCCTTGGGATTCGTCTGGCTGGCCGGATGGCTGTGGCTTTACCAGCCGCCGCACCGCAACCGCCTGTTGCGGGCGGAAGAATACGCCGCACTGCGCGAGCATGTGCGGCCGCCTGAGGAGACCTCGCCGGCATCGGCCGGTAGCGTGGACTGGCGCAAAGTGATCCGCATGCGACAGTGTTACACGCTCATCCTGGCGCGGTTCTTTACCGATCCGGTGATCTACTTCGTGATCTTCTGGTTGCCCGAGTACCTGCACAAAGAGCGCGGCTTCGATCTGGCGATGGTGGGCCGCTACGCCTGGGCGCCATTCATCTTCGGCGACCTCGGCTACTTCTTTGGCGGATGGCTCTCCGGCCGTTTGATGCGCGCGGGCTGGACTCTGCCCAGAGCGCGTAAGTTCGTCATGCTGATGGGAGCCGCCATCATGCCCGCCGCCATAGCCGCGCCGCTGGCTCCCACGGCCGGCCTGGCCATCGCCATCATCTGCGTGATCCCGCTCGGACACGCGCTGTGGGTTGCCAATCTACAAACGCTGCCAACGGATCTGTTCGAAGGCCACGAAATGGGTACTGCCACGGGATTCTCCGGAATGGGCGGCGCGGTCGGCGGCATGCTGGCAAACCTGAGTACCGGTTGGGTGGTCGCCCATTTCTCCTACGCCCCGGTCTTCGCCATGGCCGGGCTGATGCATCCACTCTCGATGTTTATCGTCTGGAAGATGTTGCCGGACCGCTATTTCAAGAGCCGGGTGTAGGGTGCAGTGTTTTCTGAAACAAATTTAACAGCTCCTGGAAGGCGCGTTCGGCCTGGGTTGGATTGTAGACAGGACTGTCCGGCGTGGTCCAACTGTGGTAAGCCCCTTCGTAGACCTCGCTCTCGTATTCCCCGCCCCAGGCTGCGAGCGCGCTGTTGAGCTTCTGAATAGCCTCTTCGGGCATACTCTTATCGTTAACCGCGTGTCCAAAATAGAGTCTCGCCTTGATGCGCGGCAGCAGAAGGTGCGGGCTGGCAGGGTCGCCGGTAGCCAGCTTTCCTCCATGGAACGAAGCGGCAGCGGCGATCTTGTCCGGTCTCGCCGCGGCCAGACGCATCGCCACCGCGCCTGAGAAGCAGTAGCCGGCCACTCCCGTAGAGCCCGGGCCGAAATCGATGTAGGCGGACGCGTCGCGCTCGATAGCATCCGGTGTCAGAGGCTCCATCAACTCGGCCATGCGCTTCTTCCTTTGCTCGTCATTGCTGCCCGGCTTGGAATCGATCACCGGAGGCCTGGCGGTCCGGTAAAAGATGTTGGGCATCAGGACTGTATAGCCTGCCTCTGCCAGCCGCCGCGCCATATCCCGCTGGGCAGGACGAATGCCGCCAATATCAGTCGCATGGATCGCACCGGGGCGCGCTTGTCCGTCTTCATGACGGAATAGAACGCCGTCACAGGTTCCGTCGGGGGTGCGGATTTGGATTTCTTCTTCGACCATTCATTTACCCGCGTTATTAGAGAGATTGCGAACGTCCACCAATGCGTTTTCTCGTACAGAGTCGGACGGGTTGGCCACCACCACCTCACCCGGCGACAGACCGGATACCACTTCGAGCTCCGAGCCCAGATCCTGTCCGATGTGGATCTGGCGAAAGTGGATGCGGTGGTCCGCGCCGACCACGGCCACGCGGGGGCCCTGGCGTCCGGTAGTCAACGCGTCGCCGGGAATGATCACGGCAGGTTCCGCACGGCCGGTCGAGAACCGCACCTGGGCATACATGCCGGGCATCAGGATGCCCCGCGGATTGGGCACCTCGAGCACCGTCAGCATGGCGCGCGAGCCGGGATCGAGCGCGTTGGCGATACGCGTCACTTTCGCGGAGAAGACTTGCCCGGGCAACTCCTGCACGCGCAGCTCGGCCGTTTGGCCGGGGTGAATCGAGCCGACATAGGTCTGGGGAACGTTGACGAAAATGCGCATCACCTGAATCTGCGCCATGTGAAACAGCTCCCGCGCGGCGCCGCCATTGCCGGAATTGACGAGCGTGCCGATATCCACGTTGCGTGCGGTGACCACGCCGGTGAAGGGCGCGGTGATGCGGGCAAAGACCTTCATCTCTTCGAGGCGGTGCACATTGGCCTGGTTGGCGCGAACGGTCTCCTGGCCGGTGGCGATGCTGGCCTGAGCCCTGGCGACCTGTGCTTCACCTACGGCGAAATCAGCCTCTTTCTGGTCGGCTTCCTGACGCGCCACCACGCCGCCGTTGGCCAGCCGCCGCCAGCGCTTCACGGTGAGGTCCGCCATATTCCGGTTGGCTTTCGAAAGATCCAGATCGGCCTGGAACTCCTTGAGCGCGGCTTCCGATTGCGCAAGCGTGGCGCGTGCCTGGTTGATCTGCTGATCGAGCTCGGGCGTTTCGATTTCGGCCATGAGCTGGCCCGCCTTCAGATGATCGCCATAATCGACCAGGCGGGTGCGCAGATAGCCATCCACGCGCGCGAAGACCGGCGAGTCTACCAGCGCCTGCATGTCGCCGGGTAGATCCAGATCGGCTCGTAAGGCTGCCGCCCGGACGGTCGCGACCTCCACCACGGGCCGCTGCGCAGCCTGGCTTTGGCTATTCGCGAACAAGGTTTTCTCGCGGGCGAGACGCGGCAGGAGTCCGCCTACCACGGCGGCTGCCACCAGGATCGCAAGCAGCCCAAAGAACGCCAGCAATCCCCGCCGGCCGGTGCGCGGCTGCGGCCGTGCGCTCGACTTCGGCACGTCAGTTATCATATGCCTCGACTTCCGCTTGGTGTTCCAGGAAATTGGGCGGCGTGCGGCGGAGCACGCTATATACCACGGGCACGAAGAACAGAGTGGCGACAGTCGCCAGCAGCAGCCCGCCGATCACAGCGCGGCCGAGCGGAGCGTTCTGCTCGCCGCCCTCGCCGAAGCCCAGCGCCATAGGCAACATGCCCACGATCATGGCCAGCGCGGTCATGATCACAGGACGCAGGCGTGTGTAGCCGGCTTCGAGCGCGGCGGTAATCGAGTCGGCGCCGGTCTCGCGCTGATCGTTGGCGAAGTTGACCAGCAGAATGCTATTGGCGGTGGCTACGCCGATACTCATGATGGCGCCCATCAGCGATGGGACATTGATGGTGGTCTGGGTGACGAAGAGCATCAGCAGGATGCCCGAAAGCGCGCCGGGCAGCGCCATTAAAATGATAAACGGATCGAGCCAGGATTGAAAGTTGACGACCATCACAAAGTACACCAGCACCACGGCAAACACCATTCCGAAGCCCAGGCCAATGAAGGACGATCGCATGGTTTCGATCTGGCCCCGCGTTTCGATGAAGCTGCCCTTTGGCAACTGCGAATTGAACCCGGCCAGCGCCCGCTTGATTTCCCCCGCGACGCTGCCCAGGTCGCGATCCTGCACGTTGGCGTAAACGTCGTAAAGCGGCTGGACATTGTAGTGGTTGACCACCGACGCGGTGGCGCCGCGCTCGAGGCGGGCGACATTAGCCAGCAATTGCGTGGAGGCGCCCTCGGAAGCATGAACCGGCGTATCCAGCAGTTCAGCGGTCGAAGCCATACTGTATTCCGGCGTCTGAATGGCGATGGGGTAATCCACGCTGTTGCGCGGGTTGATCCAGTAATTCGGCGCGAGCTGCATGTTGGAGCTCAAAGAGATGAGCAGGCTGTTGGCGACATCCTGCTGGGTGAGGCCGAGCTCACGCGCGCGCGTGCGGTCCACATTGAAGCGCAGCTCGGGGGCATCCACGACCTGGTGCAGGTGGACATCCACCGCGCCTGGAATGCGCGCCAGCCGGGCCGTGATGCGCTGCGCCAGCGCATAATTAGCCGGCGCGTTGGTGAGCGGGCCGATGATTTGCACGTCGATCGGCGCGGGCAGCCCGAAGTTCAGGATCTGGCCCACGATATCGGCCGGCTGGAAGAAGAAGCCCAGCTCCGGATATTGACGGTTCACGCGCTGCCGCAATTCGCGTATGTAGTTCCAGGTGGAAGCATGATCGGGCTTGAGTGAAACCAGAATCTCGCCGTCGAAGGAACCGATCGTGGCGGTATCGCTGAGCGCGATGTTGTAACCGCTGTAGGGCAAGCCGATGTTATCCAGGATGTCGGAAATCTCTCCGGGCGGCACAACCTGCCGGATAGTGTCCTCAACGCGGCGGAAATACATCTCGGTCTCTTCGACGCGAGTGCCCGCGGGCGCGCGCACATGCAGCCGTATCTGACCGGCATCCACCTGCGGAAAAAAGTCCGTGCCGATAAACGGAATCAGCGCGGCGCACACCGCGCAGATGAATCCGAAACAGATCGCCACCAGCTTGCGGTGCGCCAGCGCCGAGCCCAGCAGCCGGCGGTAGCCGTTGCGCATACGCTCGAAGCGCGCCGTGAAGCCGTGATGGATGCTCGCAAACAGCCCGTGCCCGGTATCCTGTAACTCGCCCGATTCATCCTGATAACGGCTCGCCTCGCCGTGCAGCAGGTATTTGACCATGGTGGGGACCAGCGTGCGCGAGAGCATGTAGGAAGCCATGATGGCCAGCACTACGGCCAGCGCCAGGGGCGTAAACAAGTACTGTGCGGCGCCGGTGAGGAAGATGACGGGCACGAACACGATGCAGATGCACAGCGTCGAAACGAATGCCGGCACGGCGATCTGCTGGGCGCCATCGAGAATGGCCTTGATGATAGGCTTGCGCTGGCCCATATTGCGATGAATGTTCTCGATCTCGACGGTGGCATCGTCCACCAGGATTCCCACGGCCAGCGCGAGGCCGCCGAGGGTCATCACATTAATCGTCTCGTGCAGCAGATTGAGGATAGCCAGCGAAGTCAGAATGGAGAGAGGGATCGAGACACACACGATGATGGTGCTGCGCCAGCTTCCCAGAAACAGCAGGATCATCAGGCCGGTGAGGAAAGCGGCCATGGTCGCCTCTTTGAGCACGCCGTTGATGGCGGCGCGCACGAAGACGGATTGATCGAACAGCAGCTTGAGATTCAGTGCCGCGGGGAGAGTGGAGCGGATGCGCGGCAGGATCTCCTTGATCTTCGCGACGATTTCGAGGGTCGAAGAACCTCCGTTCTTGAGCACTGTGAGCAGCGCCGCGCGGTTGCCATTATGGCGCACGATGTTGGTCTGAATGGCGAAGCCATCGCGCGCGTGGCCCACGTCGCGCACATACACGGTAGTGCCGTGAGACTGCTTGATCGGAATATTGTTAAAGGCTTCGGCACTGAGGGGCAGGCTGTTGAGGCGGACATTGAATTCATTGGTGCCGATCTTGGCGGTGCCGGATGGGATGATCAGGCTCTGTGCATTGATGGCGTTGGTAACGTCGGTAGCCGAAAGGCCCTGCGCATAAAGGGCCTTCGGGTCGATGTCCACCATAATCTGACGCGGCCGCCCGCCATAAGGCAGTGGAAAGCTCGCGCCCTGCACCGTCGCCATCTGGGTGCGGATAAAGTTATAACCGTAATCGTAGAGCGATGACTCGCTCATGGTATCGCTCGATATGCTGAGCTGCAGGATGGGAACGCTCGATGCGTTATAGCGCAGGATGGAGGGTGGAACCATGCCGGTGGGCAGGGAATGCAGCACCGATTGCGACGCGGCGGCCAACTGCGCCACGGCCGCCTCCACCTTGGCGTTGGGATGGAAGAACAGTTTGATGATGCTCAATCCCGGCAACGATTGCGACTCCATATGCTCGATATCGTTGACCGAGGTCGTGAAGGAGCGCTCGCAGCGTATGGTGACGACTTCAGCCATTTCCTCAGGGGAGATGCCGGCATAGGACCATATGACGCTGACCACGGGAATGTCGATTTCCGGAAAGATGTCGGTGGGCATGCGGAAGACGGCCAGCACGCCCAGGATGACAATGATCATGGACATGACTACGAAGGTATAAGGGCGCCGCAGCGCCAGCCGCACAATCCACATGGGTAGCTTGCCTGTGAGAGGTCTTTATCGTATTCTAATGCGATTCACCCCGGCCGTGCTTCCACGCGCCGGAATATGACTCTGACACCATCGCTCGATAAGGCGACTCAGTGGCGGCTGGACGGAGACCCTGCCATTCGCCCAAGTGGACTTCGACGACTTACACCATGCTGACGCTTCGTGATTTCGGTTTGCCGGCGGCGCGCAAGGCCTGCCGGCTGCTTTTGGATGGAGGCCTGCGGGGCGATGGCGGCGTCAACTACGGCACCTGGGCGAAATGGCAAGACCGTGGCGAAACATGTGTCACAGGAATGGTTCTTTCCGTTCTTTCGTACTTCGAGCATGACGATACTCGGCTCGACAGCATGGCCGCCTACTTACTGGAACAACAGATGCCCGACGGCGGTTGGAATTGCCGTAGCCCGTACGGCGCAACCCATGCTTCGGTGCACACTACTATCAGTGTGCTCGAGGGTCTGCGGCACTACGAACTGCATCGTAAGCGCAAAACTTCGTGCCGTGCGCGCGGCCGGGCGGCGCGGCCGTGAGTTCCTCCTGGCGCATCGGCTCTTCCGCTCGCATCGTACCGGCGAAATCATCAAACCTGAGTTCACGCGACCGGCGCCTTGCCGATGCCATTGATATCATTTGTAGCCACCGGCGCACCGATGGCCGTTGGAGCCTCGAGAACCGCTACCGGGGTAAGACCTAGTTCGAGATGGAGAAGCTGGGCGCACCCAGCCGGTGGAACACTCTACGTGCACTGCGCGTGTTGCAGTGGTGGGACTCCGCTAACGCCCGGCGCGGAAGGTCCGCTCCTGTCCATACGTGGTGATGAGCGGATGCCGCACGGTGGCGCGGTACTCGTAATCGCGGTTGGCAACCAGGCCCTTCAACTCATAAATGAATTCGCCGGTAGAGCTTTGCGCCGTCCAGGGAAGATCGGTCCAGGGCTCGATTTTTTCGGATAGATCCGTGCCGTCTTTCTTCTGGCGGTACTGAAATCCGACTTCGACGCTGGCCACATTGCCGAGATTTCCAAGGCTGCCATGCAGCACGGCGGTTCCCGTGGATGAGTTCCAATCGACGCCGGCAGTAGTCACCTCCGGCGGAGTCAGCCCCGGCTCGGCGTCGCTAATCTTCAACACCACAGGGTTGGGCCATGCCCTGTTGGTGTACAACCGCTGCGCCCGATAAGCGGTGATGCGCAGCCCGTTGCCATCCCCGGTCCAGCTTGTTTTCGGGACCAGGCCGGGATGATACTCCACGATCTCATCGGACTGCCCGAGCACCGAGATCCTTGTGCGCGGCGTGGCTTTGACAGATCGCAGCGTTATGGTCTTGGGCTCGCCCAGTTTCCACGGGTCCATCTTGGTCAGAAATGCATAGACCGTATTCGAATCCCTGCGGCGCGTGAACCAGACATCATTTTCGTTGGTAGTGACCCACGGGCGCACATCCTTGACGGCCTCCCCGTTGACGAAATTCCAAAGCGCGATCTCGCGCAGCCGGCCCTCCTGCTCAATCGGTATCTCGCCGTCCGGACGCGGCCCTATGTTCAGCAGCAGGTTGCCACCCTTGGCGCGAGTTTCAATCAGAATATCGATCAGCTCCGGGCCGGACTTATAAGTCTCATTGGTCGGCTTCCAGGGCCACTCCGTACCCATGGTCAGATTGCCTTCCCAAGCCCCCGGCAGCGCCACTCCCGGCGTGTACTGTTCGGGAGTCTCCATCACGCCCCGCGTGATCACCAGGTCCGGCTGCAACTGCCACGCATAGTCGGTAAGCTGCTCCGCCGGGCCATCGAAAAAGAAGTAATCAATGCGGCCGTAGTGGGTCAACAACTCCTTGAGTTGCCGCTTGGTGTAGTCCATGAACTCGGGGATTTCCTGCGGGTAGACTCCCTTCACGTGACGGTCGATGGTGATGCCGTGTTGGTGCAGCCACCAGAAATCGTCGGGCGAGTAATAGATCCCGATGGCGATTCCCCGTTTCCGGAAGGCGTCGATCAGCTCGCGCGTGACGTCCTTGCCGTATGGGGTGTGCATGACGCTGAAGTCTGTAGTGGCGGTGTCCCACATACAGAAGCCCGCATGGTGCTTCGCGGTGAACATCACGTATTCGAAACCGGCCAGTTTGGCGAGCGCGGCCCACTCTTCGGGATGGTAGCGGACCGGGTTGAAGTACCCGGGCAGCACACGGAAGAAACGCTCCACATAATCGGGCGAGGCGCCCACCAGCGAGTGCGAGATAACGCCGCCCAGCGGACCATCCACGCCCCAATGAATGAACAGCCCCTGGCCGCGGTCGCGAAACAGTTCGACTGCCGCGGGATCATTGGTGCGCCCGGAGTTCCGCGCGGAGGTGTCGGTGACTTGCTGCGCGCACGCGGCCGCGGCCAACAGCATCGCCAGGACAACTCTCGCCGGTTTCATACCGCCCTGACTCACATCCCGAGCTTCTGATGATAATTCGGGTAGTCCGGTCTCTTATACTCCGGAAGCGGATTTTTCTTCAGTTGTTCGAGGACTACCTGGACGGCTTTTTCAAGCTGCGGATCGTGTCCCTGGCGCACCAGCGCCGGGTCCATATCCACTTCAACGTCCGGCGTGATGCCATGATTCTCTACTTCCCATTCACCCTTCAAGCCATAGATCGCCACGCGCGGCGCCGTCACCCCGCCTCCGTCGATCAGCTCCGGATAATCGTAGATACCCACCAGGCCGCCCCACGTGCGCGTGCCGACCAGAGGACCGATCTCCGCCTTCTTGAAATACCAGGGCATGGCGTCGCCGCCCGAGCCCGCGAATTCATTGACGATCATTACTTTGGGCCCGTAGATGGCGCCGGCGGGGCTTGAGAAAACATGCCCCTCGCGTGCGGTCACCAGGCTCATGAGCGGCCGCCGTAAGTGGTCGATGATATAGTCCGCCAGATCGCCGCCGTGGTTAAAGCGCTCGTCGAGAATGGCTGCGTCCTTGCCCACCTGGGCGAAGAAATAGCGGTTGAAATTCGTGTATCCACCGCTGGCGGTATCGGGAAGGTGCACATAGGCCACGCGCCCGCCGGTCATCTGATCGACTTTCCGGCGATTGGATTCGATCCAATCGAGGTGACGCAGACTGGACTCGCTTTCGACCGGAACCACCGTGACTTCGCGCGCTCCCTTACCGCTGGCGTCCGCCCCTACCTTAAGAGCTACTTGTTTGCCGGCCGTCTCCTGAAAGAAGCTGTAGACGTCTTCCGCGGCTCGTACATCGCGCCCGTTTACGGCCAGGAGATATTCGCCGGTCTTGACGTTCACGCCAGGCTGCGTGAGCGGCGCGCGAAGCTGCGGATTCCAATTCTCGCCATCGTAGATCTTCAGAAAACGATAGCGTCCGTTTTCAATAGCGTAGTCGGCGCCGAGCAGCCCGACCTTCACTTTAGGCGGCTCCGGGTGGTCGCCGCCGCCCAGGAACACATGGCCGAGCGTCAGATTGCCCAGCATCTCGGTGAAGAGATAATTCAGATCTCCGCGCGTCGAGACGTTATCCACAAATGGCGCGTAGAATTTCTCCGCGGCGCTCAGATCGAGCCCATGCGCATGCGGATCATAGAGGAAGTCGCGCTCAATGCGCCAGACTTCGTGATACATCTGCTTCCATTCCGCGCGCGGGTCCACGTAGACTTCCATGTCCGCCAGCTTCAGCGGCCCAACGTCCGGTTTCAGGGGCTCCGCCGTAGGCGCGATACGCCACTGCTCGCCCTGCTTCAAGAGCATCTTTTCGCCGTTTGCTGAGATCACACACGCCGTGACGTTCTCCACCAGCTTGTCCGTCTTGCGTTTCTTCAGGTCGAACTTCTGAATGGTCAGTGGCGGCGGCCCCTCTCCGTTGAATCCGGCGGGCCCTTCCATCAGGAACACTTCGCCTTCTTTTCCGGCTGCCAGCCCCTGATAGCTGCGCGCCGGGACTGGCAGCGCCAGGATGCGCTGATCTATGCCTTCGAAATCGATTCGCACTACCGGCGGGGTCTTGGGTTTATCCTTCGCGTCGTCGGCCTTGGGCTTGTCTGGGTCCTTCGCGGGAGCCGCATCTTTTTTGGCTTCTTCGGCTTTCTCCTCGTCGCTCTCGGGCGCCAGCGGCGACGGATCTTCTTTCGACAGCACTACCAGGTAAGCGCTACGGGTGCCTGGATGATCGATGCTCGACATATCCAGCCAGCTCGCTCCCAAACCGACGTCCGTGCTGGCGGTCAGGTACAGATACTTGCCGCCCTTATCCCAGTCCGCGTAGAGCGCGTCGCTGAATCCGTCAGTCACCTGATTACATTTGGCGGATTCCAGCCCATAGATATATGCGGCGTGTAGATGACTGGGAAGTTGTTTCGTATAGGCCAGCCACTTACTGTCGGGCGCCCACACCGGGTTCAAGGTATGGAACGGGCTGTCATAATAATCGGTATCGACTTTGACAGGCGAGCCTTTCTCCACGTCGACGTACCATAAGTTGAGCCGCTTGTCGGTGTAGGCGATTTTCTTGTTGTCGGGCGACCACACCGGCGAATAGAAGAAAGACGGAGGCGAACCCAAATCGATCTTAGTCACATCGCCTAAGCCGTTCTGGTCGCGTATGTGGAGCGCATAGTCCCCCGATTCATCCGAAAACCAGGCGATCCGTTTTCCATCCGGAGACCAGGCCGGATCGCGGTCCGCGATAGCCGGGCTGTTGGTGAGATTTCGTATATCGCCTTTCTCGGCCGGCACAGTGACGATTTCGCCATGAATTTCGAACACCGCCCGCGCGCCGGTGGGTGAAATATTGGCGTTCAGGATGCGCTTGGCTTCCAGTTTTTCAAAGTGCGGCAACACTTCGGGAAACTCGCCCGGTACGCGCACGCTCACCGTCTTTGTTTTTCCCGACGCCAGATCCAGCACATGCAGCGAGCCAAACTGTTCGTAAACGATGGCGCCTGCGCCCGCAGCTGCGGACTTGAAATCCAGGCCCGTGTTGGCCGCTACCTCCGAGATGTCGCGCGAGTCGGTGTCGTACGCGAACAAGCTGACCGGTCCGTTGCGATCCGAGAGGAAATAGACTTTGTGGCCGACCCACATGGGATTGAAGTCGTTGGTATTGTTGCGCGGAATCTTCTCCACGTGCGAATCCGAAAGGCGCGCGATCCAGATGGCCATCGTCTGACCCCCGCGATACCGCTTCCAGGCCGACTGCCATTGAAATTTCGGCGTGTAGGCGATACTCGCCGCATCTGGCGAGAAGGCGCCGCTCGACGCCATGGGGAGCGGCAGCTCGGTGGCGAATCCACCTTCGAGCGGCACGGTGAAGAGTTTCGGCGGATCGACGGAGCTGCTGCGGGTGGAAGCAAATAAGATGCGCTTGCCGTCCGGACTCCACCCGGACACAAAATCGTTGCCGGGATGATAGGTGAGCCGGCGCGGTTCGCCGCCCGACGACGGAATCACGAAGACATCCAGATTTCCGTAATAGTCCGCGTTGAACGCGATCCACTTGCCATCCGGCGAGAAAAACGGATCGCACTTCGACCCGACGCCGGCTGTGAGCCGCTGCGCATCGCCACCCTCGCGGCTTACCGTCCATATGTCGCCGCCGTAGCAGAAAGCAATCTTGTCGCGGCTGATGGTGGGATGCCGGATCAGCAGCGGCTGGGAAACCTCGGCCCAACAGACGCCGGCCAGTGCCAATACGCCGAGTTGCAGTGACGCAGATCTTTTCATAAGTCCTCCCGGGTCTAGGTCATCTTATCATCACGGAAAAGGCGGGAAGATAGTTCAAGGGAGCATTCGTGATCGCAGCCATCGTGCTGGCAGCAGGTTACTCATCGCGCATGGGCCGGTTCAAGCCTCTGCTACCGATTGGCAGGTTCACCGCGATTGAGCGGGTGCTCGATCTGCTTGTCGCCGCAGGCGTCGGCGGAATCGCCGTGGTGACGGGACACCGCGCCGAAGCCCTCGAGCCGGTGCTGGCGGGCAAGGGGGTCCACGCAGTTCATAATCTTCACTATGATCGCGGCATGTACTCCTCCATCGCCGTGGGGGTTGCATCGCTCGCGGCCGAGGTGGAAGCGTGCTTCGTATTACCCGCAGATATGCCGCTGGTCCGGCCGCGCACCATCGAGCGTTTGATGGAAGCGTACCGGAGCCGGCCCGGGTTAATCCTTTATCCCGTGTTCCAAGGCCGGCGCGGCCATCCGCCGTTGATTTGCCGGAAGGTTTTCACCGAGATTCTCCGGGGCGACGAACCGGGAGGACTGCGAGCGCTGCTGGCTCGCCACGAGCATGGCGCGGGCGAAATCGAGGTAGTCGACGAAGGCATCCATCTGGACCTGGATACACCCGCCGATCTGGTGCGCGCGCTCGAGCTGGCAGGTCAACGATCCTGACGCTCCGGCGGCCCCGTAGCAGCGACGCGCCCGCGCTATAGTGCTACACTCCGTGCATGGTTCAGTACCGCATCGAACGCGGCGTCCCGAGACGCCGGGGCCGCGGCACGCTCATCACTATCCTTGTACTTGCGTTTATCGTTTTGCTGGGCGCCCGGTCGCTCGCTTCCTTTTCCATTGAATATCACTGGTGGAAGGAGCTGGGCCAGGTAGACACCTGGTTCAACATGCTGGCCTACGGGTTCGCGCCCGCGCTGGCCGCGACTTTGGTGGCCTTCGGCGCCTTGTGGCTGGCGCACGCCCGCGCGCTCAAGTTCGCCGGTACCGGACTTACCGAACATCCCATTTACGCCTGGATCTCCAGTCTCGCCCTGCTGTTCGTCGGCTATCTGATTGCGGCTGGCTCCATCGATACCTGGACCATCGTGCGTTATGCCGGGGCGCGCGGCGTGCCCCCCGAAGCCAATGCCTGGCGCGATTCCATCTTCGGCATGCCGCTGAAGTTCTATCTATTCGATCTGCCGTTCTACTCCGATCTGCGCGGCTACCTGCTGACCATCGTGATCGTCGCGGTGCTGGTCTATTGGGTGGCGGCGCGCGGCTGGCAATTGCGGCACCGCCTGCCGGAGCTCACCAATATGCGGCAGATCGATCCGTCCTTCTTCCGCCTGGAGGGCGGCCTCGAAAGCCGCTTCCTGCGCGGCGCGCTGGTAGTCTTTCTGATGGCCCTGGCGCTGCGTTTTTTCCTGGCGCGCTATGAAATGGTCTACGACGACCATGGGTTCATGGTGGGCATCGATTATGTGGACCAGAACTTCGCCCTGCCCTTGCAGTGGCTCGTCATCATCTGCTGCGTGGCCGCGGCGGCGCTGGTCTGGATGCGCCGCTGGATCCTGGCGTCTTCGATGGCGCTTTCCCTGGTGGTGTTATTCGTGTTGCCCCGCCTCGTCTCGGCGCTCTACGTCAGGCCTAACGAAATCTCCATCCAGCGGCCTTACATCGACACTCACATCCACGCCACGCGTTCCGCCTACGGCCTGGAACAACGCACCAAAGAGATCGAATTCAAGGTGCACACGGAAGCGCCCATCGATCCTACGAAGTATAAGAGCATCATCGACAACGTGCGTCTCTGGGACTGGCATGCTTTCCACGATACCGTCAGCCAGATACAAGCCTTGCGGCCCTATTACGTTTTCTCCGATACGGACGTAGACCGCTACACCATCGACGGCGACTATCGCGAAGTGCTGCTCACGCCGCGCGAGTTGGACATCAACCAGTTGCCCGATGCCAGCAAAAGCTGGATCAACCCACATTTCGTCTATACCCATGGCTACGGCGTGGTGCTGGCGCCGGTAAGCAACATCACTCCCGACGGCCTGCCTGTGCTGCTGATCGAGAATGCTCCTCCGGAAATCAACACGCCCAGCCTGAAACTGACGCGTCCGGAGATCTACTACGGCGAAGTGGTTCAGGAGCCCGTATTTGTGCACACCGCGCAGGAAGAGTTCAACTATCCGTCCGGCGCAGATAACGTCCACTCGCGCTACGACGGAACGGGCGGATTTCCCGTAGATTCTCTTCCCATGCGAGTGGCCGCCGCCATTAGTCAGGGCGACATCAACATCCTGCTCAGCAACCCGCTCACCACCAACAGCCGCATGATGATCCGCCGTAAGATCCGCGAACGGCTGGAGACGCTCGCCGGGTTCATCTCGTGGGACAAGGATCCTTACCTGGTGATCACCGAAGCCGGCCGTCTGGTTTGGATGGTCGATGGCTATACCACCTCCGATGCGCATCCCTACTCGCGCACCCTGGACGTGACCGATCTTGGCGAGGTGAACTATATTCGCAACGCGGTCAAGGCGACCATCGATGCCTACGACGGCGACACCCGCCTGTATATCTTCGCGCCCGACGATCCGATCATCAGGGCCTACCAGGCACTCTTTCCACAGTTGTTCCACCCGGCTTCCGAGATGCCGCCCGATCTGCGCCGCCATGCGCGCTACCCCGAAACGATGTTTCGTATCCAGGCGGAGATCTATCGCACCTATCACATGCTGGATCCGCAGGCCTTCTACAACAAGGAAGACGTCTGGGATATGGCCCGCTACACCGCCGCGCAGCAGGGCGAGCCCGCATCTGTCTCGCCGACTTATGTGGTAGCCAGCTTGCCCGGCGAGACGAAGTCCGAGTTCCTGTTACTGCTGCCATTCACTCCGCGCAATAAGGACAATCTGATCGGCCTTATGCTGGCGCGCTGCGACGGCGAGCATTTGGGCGAAGTCGTGGTACTGCAACTCTCCAAGCAGGAGCTGATTTTCGGACCCGCGCAGATTGCCGCGCGCATCAACCAGGACCAGACCATATCGAAAGATCTGACGCTGTGGAACCAGCAGGGCTCGCAAGTGCTGCGCGCGCCGACGCTGGTGCTGCCGGTCGATAGTACTTTTCTTTACGTGGATCCGATCTACATACAGGCCACCGAAGCGCGCATGCCGCAGCTCAAGAAAATCGTGCTCGCCGTCGGCAACCGTCTGATCTACACGGATACGTACGATCAGGCCATCGCGCAGCTTTCGAGCGGCGCCCAGACGCTTGCTCTGCAAGCCGAGATGCAGCCACCAGCGGCTGCCGGTGCGCCTCCACCCGCCGGGCAGGCCCCCGCAACTTCGGATCGCCGCCTGGAGAGCGTCCGCAATCATCTGCGCCGCTACCGGGAGCTCGCCGCGCAGGGGAAATGGGCCGACGCCGGCAAAGAACTGGAAGCGATCGAAGCCGAGGTGAAGTAGGAAGCTGGTGGCGGCGGAGCGACTCGAACGCTCGACCTACGGATTATGAGACCGTCGCTCTAACCGACTGAGCTACGCCGCCTGTTCTTCCGAGTTTAACAAACCGTATACTGGTCTCGAATGCCTTTGAATCGACGTCATTTCCTGTGGGGAGCCCTGGCGGCGCCCATATTGGCCGCAACCAGGAAGCAGCCTGTCGTAGAGCGTCCGAATATTCTGATCGTTACGGCTGAGGGGGTGGGGGCTTATATGCTCGGCTGCTATGCCAATACCGAGATTCGTACGCCGAACATCGACCGCCTGGCCCAAACTGGAGTGCGTTTCACGAATGCGTTCACCAGCGCTCCCGGCGCCAAGGAGCCCGGCGCGGACTATGCCGCCCTGTCCGATGCGTTGGCCGCTGCCGGCTACAATCGTGGCTCTGGCGCAGACTTTCTGGATACGCAGACGCCCGCCAAGCCGTTCTTCCTGTCCCTGACCTGGCCCAATCCCGCGGCCGTATCGTTTGCCCAGAAGGAACTCGACCTTTACGCCAAGACCACCTTTGAAGCCATGGGGTGGGAGCCGGCGGCGCCCAACGCCACCCACAAGGAAATGCTGCGGGATGTGCCCGGCAACCTGCGCAAGTACGCCGCGGGCATCACTACGCTTGACGGGCAGTTGTCCGCTCTGCTTGCCAAACTGCAACAGCGCAACATCTGGGAGAACACTCTGATCATTTTCACCAGCAGTCTTGGTTTCCTGGGTGGTCATCACGGATTATGGGGGGATAGCACGGCGTCCGACCCGGTCAACATGTATGAAGAAGTTGTGCGGGTGCCGCTCCTCTGGACCTGGCCCAGCCGCTTTCCACCGCAAACGGTTCGCAACGATGTGGTCAGCTCCTACGATCTATTGCCCACACTGTGTGAGCTGACCGGAGCTGCCCCCTCCGGGGCAGGTACCCGCGATGGCCAAAGTTATCTGACCTACGTTTATGGCCGGCGTTTACCGAAGAAGCAAACCTGGCACGAGGTCGTGTTCGCGCGCTTCCGCAATACCGAAATGGCTCGCGACGATCGTTATAAGCTGATCCTGCGCGACCAGGGCAAGGGCGCCAACGAGCTCTACGACGAAGCTACCGACGCCGTCGAAAAGGATAATCAATACGACAATCCACAGTACGTCAGCGTGAAGGATCGGCTGACCGCGGCCCTGGCGGCGTGGCGCGGGCGGAGCGGCGGGTAGACTCGAATTCAGGATGGACGCGCGAAATCGGGCTTCTGTTGAAATGACCTTGTTCCTGGCGAGCTTGGCATCGCTCTGGAAAATCCAGCTCCTGTGAGAGAATTGGCCGAACAAATACACGGGTCTTCATGGACTTAGCTTTTGAGGGCACGACCCTGGAAGGTATGCAGAACGAGTGGCGTAGCGACACTCACGATCTGACGGAATTTGTTCCACCACAAATATTGCCTATTGAGAACCCCCAGACAGACATCCCTCGCCTGGCAAAAAATGAAAAGCTCATGCGGTTGATTGAAGAGGCGGTTCGTCAAATCCCCACAACCCATATGCTTAATCTCGGCGATGCTCGCGGCATGGGCGAGATTGCTGCGGAGAGCATTCATCTGATAGTCACTTCGCCGCCCTACTGGACACTCAAGGAATACCGCGACTCCGAAGGCCAGATGGGTCATATCAACGACTACGAAGAGTTCCTTATAGAGCTGGACAAAGTTTGGTCTCACTGTTTTCGAGCGCTGGTTCCGGGCGGCCGTTTAATTTGCGTTGTTGGCGATGTATGCCTGTCTCGGCGAAAAAACAACGGCCGACACACGGTCGTTCCACTGCATGCCTCGATCCAGGAGCACTGTCGCAAGTTGGGTTTTGACAACTTGGCGCCGATCATTTGGCACAAGATCGCCAACGCCGTTTACGAAGTGGAAAACGGATCGAGCTTCCTGGGCAAGCCGTATGAGCCGAACGCAGTCATCAAGAATGATATTGAGTTTGTCCTGATGGAGCGAAAACCGGGTGGCTACCGCGCTCCCGGTGTATCGGCCCGCGTGCTGAGCATTATCTCAGGCGAGAATCATAAACTCTGGTTCCAGCAAATTTGGTCCGGGTTGGCAGGCGCCTCGACACGCAACCACCCGGCACCCTATCCCGTTGAGCTCGCGGAGCGACTCATCCGAATGTTTAGCTTCGTTGGCGACACAGTGCTTGACCCATTCCTGGGTTCCGGAACAACCGCAGTTGCGGCGGCCAAGAACGGCCGCCACAGCGTTGGTTTTGAAATCGACGAACACTACTTCGAGTGTGCCGTCAAGCGGATTGCAAAATGAGACATCGTCCTTGTTCGGTAGGACTTCGATCAACGTGCGAAAGGCGACGAACTCGAAATGAGTCTCCAGCCTGGACTCGAGGAGCGTCTTCGGGCCGCTATCAAGCACTTCTGGACCACTCGTGAAACGCAGGCTCAAAAACATGGCGAGTTCGTAAGCCCTTCGGATGCGGGAACTCGTTCGGCCGTCACCGGCGGTGCGCAGATGAACGGGTTTATTAATCTGGTTCGTGACCTTTTATTTGAGAGCGGTCTCCCGAAACCCCACATCCACTGGGACAAGTACGTGGAGTTGCCAGGGTGGTTTCGGCCCGAGAAAAAATGGGATCTCTCGTCGTCGCAGATGGAACGCTTCTTGCTGGTATTGAATTCAAGTCTCAGGTGGGCTCCTTCGGCAACAACTACAATAACCGCACTGAGGAGGCTATCGGAAGCGCAACGGATATATGGGCGGCGTATCGCGAAGGAGCGTTTAAGCCCTCGGCTCGTCCTTGGCTCGGATACCTGATGCTGCTTGAGGAAGCTCCGGGATCCATAAGCCCGGTGCAAGCTCGAGAACCGCACTTCAAAGTCTTCCACGAGTTCAAAGAAGCTTCCTACGCAAAGAGATACGAGATCCTACTGACAAAGCTCGTCCGCGAACGGCTGTATGATGCTGCATGTTTTCTGATGTCGAACGCCATGGATGGTCCAAATGGCGGGTTCAGCGAGCCCGCACCGGAGCTAAGCTTTGAAAACTTCATTGCCTCGCTGCTGGCCAAGGCGATTGCAATCGCCAAGACGCAGGAATGATCGTAGCGGCGGAAGAGAGGCGTCTGTTGATCCACTGCATGCACTATACGAGTTCGTGCGACGTACAACAGGTGCCGCCCGACCATCCGGTTATAATGAATCCCCATGTCCACCCTGGCCGGCAAGACTCTCTTCATATCGGGCGCCAGTCGCGGTATCGGTTTAGCCATCGCCCTGCGCGCGGCGCGCGATGGGGCCAACATCGTGATTGCCGCCAAGACCCAGACGCCCAATGCGAAGTTGCCGGGCACCATCCACTCGGCGGCGGCGGAGATCGAAGCAGCGGGTGGCCGCGCACTGCCGCTGGCTGTCGATATACGCTTTGAAGACCAGGTCTATGGCGCTGTGGAACAGGCGGTCCGTCATTTCGGCGGCATCGATATTCTGGTCAACAACGCCAGCGCCATCAGCCTCAGCGGCACGCTCCAGACGCCCATGAAGCGGTTCGATCTGATGATGGGGGTAAATTTACGCGGCACGTTCCTGTGTTCGCAGGCGTGCCTGCCGCACCTGGCGAAAGCGCCCAACCCGCACATTCTGACGCTTTCCCCACCGCTCAACATGCGCGCCAAGTGGTTCGCTCCATGCGTGGCCTATACCATGGCGAAGTACGGCATGAGCATGTGCGTGCTCGGAATGGCCGAGGAGTTTCGCGGCGCCGGCATCGCCGTCAATGCACTCTGGCCGCGCACCATCATCTCCACGGCCGCTTTGCAAATCATCCCAGGCGCCGAGCCCGGGCGCGGCCGCACACCCGAAATTATGGCCGATGCCGCCTGGCACATTTTGACCCGCGACAGCCGCACCACCACCGGCAACTTTTTCATCGACGATGAAGTCCTCGCCGCGGCCGGAATTACCGATCTATCGCCCTACGCGGTGGCGCCCGGAAAGCCGCTGCAAATCGATCTATTTCTCGATTAACCCGCACTATTGCGGGGCGTTTTCGATACAATGACAGCATGCAGCGTAGACATTTTTTGCAGGCCGCGGGCGCCCTTGGATTTCTCCGCCCTGATTCCGTCGAGCGTGCCCGTGCTGCGACCGCGGGCAACACTCGCCTGGTCGAGGACGTCGCCCGGGACGAAGATTTCTGGCGCGAAATCCAGTCGGCCTTCACGCTGGATCGCAACATCATCAACCTGAACAACGGCGGCGTCAGTCCGTCTCCCCGTATCGTGCAGGAGGCCATGCGCCGCTCGCTCGAGTTCAGTAATATCGCGCCGGCCTATAGCATGTGGCGCGTGCTCGAGCCGGAAGTGGAATTCGTACGCCGTGGCTTGGCCGCCGATTTCGGCTGCGACCCGGAAGAGATCGCCATCACCCGTAATGCCTCAGAGGGCCTCGAGATCTGCCAGCTTGGCCTCACTCTCAAGCCCGGCGACGAGGTTCTGACGACCGATCAGGACTACCCGCGCATGATCACCACCTGGAAGCAGCGCGAGCGCCGCGACGGCATCGTGCTCAAGATGATCCCCTTCCCCACACCGCCGCCGTCGCTCGACGATCTGGCGGATCGCTTCGAACGCGCCATCACTCCGCGCACCCGCGTCATCCATTTCTGCCACATCACCAACCTTACCGGTCAGATCTTCCCGGTGAAGCGCATCTGCCAGTTGGCCCGCAGCCGCGGCATTGAAGCGATTGTGGACGGCGCACACGCCTACGCCCAGTTCCCCATCAAGCACGCCGACCTGGATTGCGACTACTATGGCACCAGCCTGCACAAGTGGCTGCTGGCGCCGCACGGCACCGGCTTCCTATATGTGCGCAAATCCAAAATCGCGAATTTGTGGCCGCTGATGGCGGCGCCCGACGAGATGACCGGCAACATCCGCAAATTCGAGGAAATCGGCACCCACCCGGCCGCCAACCACAACGCTATTTCCGACGCGCTGGAATTTCATCAGACCATCGGGGCGGACCGCAAGGCTGCGCGTATGCGTTATCTGCGCTCGCTTTGGACCGAGCGTCTGACGCGCCTGCCGGGTGTCTCTACGCCTACCAGCTCCGATCCGCGCCTGAGCTGCGGTATCGGCCTGCTTTCGATCGACGGCAAGGAGCCTGGCCCGCTCTGCGACCAGCTCTGGGATAAGTATCGTATCCTGACCGTCGCCATCGTGCACAAGCAATTTAAAGGTCTGCGCATTACACCCAATATTTACACTACCGTCCCGGAGATCGAAACATTCTGCGACGCTATCGAGAAGCTGATCGCGTAAGTTGGTGGTCCGGAGCTGCCACCCATGTCTGTAACGGCTTCCTCAGGCACGTCCTCAGTGTGCCACACTAGAACGCATGAGTTTCCAGGATAGTCTCGAAAACAACCTGAAGAATATGGAATCCCGGGAAGAGAGCGGATCGCATGATCGCTCCACCCAGCACCGGCGAAGGGATTCCGAACGTGCCAGATCGCAGGCCTCTGCTGCATCTGCCGAGCGGCTCAGGAAAGGCGCTTACACCGCGGAGCTGCTCAAACAGGCGACCCGGCTGGGGCACGCCATGCGCACCAAGATCCACCTGGCATGGCTGGGCACAACTCTTCGTCTGGAAGCGCGAGAACGCAAGCTGGAGATCCGGCCCACTCCCACCGGCGCGATCGCCGTGTTCATGGAGAATAACAACGAAATCCGTACAGCGCCGGTGGACCTGGCCGGCGATCCTGAAGCCCTTGTCCGCGAGTGGCTGGCGTCTCTGCCGCCGCGCGAAGAACCGCCGCCCGATCTGGACTAGCGCTCACAAGTTGGCCTGCGGGTCCAGGCTGCGCCACAGGTACCACGCGGCCACACTGCAGTAAGGTTGCCAGCGCTCGCCGATGGTTTCAATCTCGGCCGGCTTCGGCAGTTCCGCCAAACCGTATGCCTTGCGAATGGCGGAACGGATTCCGAGATCGCCGCTGGGCAGCACGTTAGTCCTGCGGAGCGCAAAAATCAGGAACATGTGCGCGGTCCACACGCCCACACCCTTTACCTGGGTAAGCCGTTCGATTACTTCCGTATCGGCAAGCTCTGGCAACGCCTGGAAATCCAGCTCTCCGTTGCGCGTCAGCCGCGCCAGATCGCGAATGTAGGCGGTCTTCTGCTTGGAGAGGCCCAGCGCGCGCATCTTCGCCGGCCGCAACACCAGCACTGCTTCCGGCGTCAACACACCTGCGGGGAGCGCCGCCACCAGCCGCCCGAAGATCACCTGCGCCACCCGTCCGCTCAATTGCTGGTAGACGATGGACCTGACCAGCGTCTCGAAGGCCGGCTCCCGGAATTGGATGCGGTAGGCGCCCACACGTTCGATGATCCCGCCCATCACGGGATCGGCCGCTTGCAGATGGCGTATCGCTTTTTGCATTATTGAAACAGCGGTGCGCGTAACCGCGTCTGTCATTGTAACCCTATGGCATTTACCAACGCTGCGCTGGGCCGCGTCGTAGCCTCTTTGTTTCTGGTCGCGTGGCCGACTCTGCCGCAGGATAAGCCTGCCGAGGATGCGCCGCCGTCCATCTCCGTGGACGTGTCCCTGGTCAACATTCTGGCCTCAGTCCGCGACAAGCATGGCGGCCTGATCGGCAATCTGACCAAGGACGATTTCACCGTCCTCGAAGATGGCAAGCAGCAGACCATCAAGTACTTCACGCGCGAAACCGATGTTCCCCTGACGATTGGCCTGCTGGTGGACGTCAGCGCCAGCCAGCGCAACCTGATCGATATCGAAAAGCACGCCGCCCGCCAGTTCTTCGCACAGGTATTGCGCAAGAAGGATGAAGCTTTTCTGATCAGCTTCGGCGAAGACTCCGAGCTGTTGCAGGACTACACCAATTCGCCCCGCCTCCTGCAGGCCGGTCTTGAGCAGTTGCGGGTCAGTTCCGGCGTTGGCGGGTTGAATCCCGGACCCGTGCCGACTATCAGCCAGGTGCGCGGCACCGTGCTATACGACGCCGTTTACGTGGCTGCCAACGAAAAGCTGAAGAGCGAAGTCGGCCGCAAAGTGATCGTACTGATCACCGATGGTATGGACGAGGGCAGCAAGCTCAGGATTCAGGATGCCGTCGAAGCCGCGCAGAAGGCCGACGCGGTCATCTACAGCATCGACTATGCCGATCCCAGCGCGTACGGACCATTTGCGTTCGGCCACGTCAGCGATTTCGCGTTGCGCAAGATGTCTGACGAGACCGGCGGGCATGTATACAAGGTGGACCACCACCATACCCTCGACGACGTGTTTAAGGAACTGCAGGACGAAATGCGTAGCCAGTACGCGATCGGCTACACGCCGCTCAACGCCGAGAAGGACGGGAGCTACCGGAAACTCGACATTCGCGTATCGGATAAAAACCTGAAAGTGCAGGCGCGCAAAGGCTATTACGCAATCAAGCCGGAACGGAGCTGACCAGCTTCTCGCGCTCCGCGAAGTACCGCCGCAAGGCATCCTCGAGAGGCGGCATCGGCTCGAGCCCTACATGCTCCATTTTGGCATTGGATAACGCCGAGAACTTAGGCCGGCGCGCGGCGGTCGGGTACTCACGCCCGGTGGTCGCGTGCAGCTCCACAGCCTGCCCCGGCGCCCCCGCCTCGAAAATCAACTGCGCGTAGTGAAACCAGGAAATGGGCGTGCCCCCGCCGACGTGGAACACACCTGCCTGCCCGCGCTCCAAAAGGTCGACGGCGCGGGACGCCAGCAGCGGCGCGTATGTGGGAGATGCGACATAGTCTTCCACCACGCGAATCGGCTGCGAAGACTTGCCCAACCGCAGCATCAACTCCACAAAATTACCGCGCGCGGTTCGCCATCCGGCCGGCCCGAAGACGCCGGAGGTGCGCACGATCAAAGGCTGGTCGAGGTATGCCTGCGCGTACAGCTCGCCGGCGAGTTTCGACACTCCATAAGCTCCCAGGGGATGCGTGGAATCGCCTTCGGTATAGGTCCGTCCGGCCGTGCCGTCGAACACATAATCGGTCGAAAAATGGACAAAACGGGCGTTCAGTTGGCGGCAGGCCAGAGCCAGGTTGCGCACCGCCAGCGCGTTTACTACAAAGGCCGCTTGTGGCTCGCTTTCGGCTAGATCAACCTGGTTATAGGCCGCGGCATTAAACAAAATCTGTGGATTCCAGGATGCCACGATCTGCTCTACCTGGGCCTGATCGGCGATGTCGAGCTTATGGCGGTCCCAACCGATGGTTTCGTATCCGCGCGCGCCAAGCTGGCGCACCAGTTCCGCGCCGAGCTGCCCGCCGCTTCCGATTACCGCCGCTCTTCGCGCCATGGAAAGAGGAGGACCGCAGACTTTACCACTTATGCGTACACGCGAACCAGATCGCCAGTACGCTGCCCGCCCCCAGGAGCCACGCGATCACAGCTTTCACGCCCGGCCGCACCAGCCATTCCGCCGGCCCCTCCGGGTCCTCGCGAAGCGGCCTCAGGAAGCGCCGTTGCAAAGAAGACGGCAGGTTGCGAATGGCCCGGGCGATCTCTTCCCGGCCCTTGCGGTCCGCGATGAGGATGGTCGCCGAGTTCAGTCCATTGGTGGATTTCAGCAGCTTGCGGCGCAACTGTGCAGGCACTTCCTTTACGGATCGGTAGACCGCATCGGTATCCCCCGCCGAGATCAAAATCGTAGAGCTTTTCAGCACACCCGATTTGGACAGGGGCTGCGGCTCTCCACAATGCGGGCAAGTCCATCCTGCGGCCGCGTCCAACTGTTTCCTGCATCGGCGGCACCTCATGCTATACCGCCACCGCCTTGGGGCCTTTGTCGCGCGCCTGCTGATCGCCGAGGTTATCGAGCACCACCTGGATGAAGCCGAGCGCCGCCTTGGAAAGCGCTTTGTCCTTGCGGTAGATCAGTCCGAGCCGCCGGATCATCGGCTCGGGTGCCAGTGAAATCGCGCGCAGCTTACCGGCCGCCACCTCCTCCCGGCAGTTGGAGACTGCCAGGAACGACATGCCCAAACCGGCCATCACGAAACGCTTCATCATCTCGGTCGAGTCCAATTCCATGGAGATCTGCAGGTCATCCTCTACCAGCTCGAACCAACTGTTCAGCCGCGCCCGCGTAGCTCCGGACTTCGGCAGCAGCAACTGATATTCCACCAATTCGTGCGCGTGGACCGACTTTTTATCTGCCAAAGCGTGCCGCGCCGGTACGATCAGCCGGATCTCGTCCTTATGAATGTGGACCACTTCCAGACGCTTCTCCTCGACTGGCAATTGGGTGAGGCCGAAATCCGCGATGTTTTCCGTCACCGCGTCCACCACACGGGCTCCGTAGGAACGGTCCAACTGCAGTTGCACCGCCGGAAACAGATTCTTATACTCCGAAAACACCTGTGGCAGGACGTAAATGCAAGTGGCCTCGTTGGCGGCAATTACCAGCTCCCCCCGCGGATTGCGCTCCAGCTCGCTGATGGCGTCCTGCGCCCGTCGCCTCAGGTCCAGCATTTGCGCGGCATAATCCGCGAAGATCTTGCCCGCCGTGGTGAGGGAGATGCGGCTCCCGAACCGCTCGAATAACGCCGTGTTCAACTCCTGCTCGAGCTGCCGCACCTGGGCGCTGATCGCCGGCTGCGTGCGGTAACACGTCTGGGCGGCTTTCGAAAAGCTCTTGAGCCGGACGATTTCAAGGAACGTGTGTACCTGATCGAAGTCCATACACCCAGACCGGCCCCTTGCGCCCGCACCCCATGCGCCTTAACGTCCCAACAAGACGTGAATACAAGGGATAAAAATTATCGATTTCCCTCTTCGCCCGCATGTTGGTATGTATTGTAACAGAAGCTTTCAGGTGAGTGCGCTAGGCGGCAGCGCATGCCGGTGCGGCTGTTATATCGAATCCTGCGCGATCGCGGCGCAGGCGCCTTTAACGGCGTTATGAAGTCTTTAAAGTAGGTTCGGTGCGATTCACTCTCGTATCCGGGTGCCTGCTGGCTTGCTGTTGCCCGCTTCACGCGCAGGGCCCGGAAAGGGTCCTGGTGGTCGTAAACCGCGCGGACGCGCTCTCCCGCCGCATCGCGGAGTATTATATCTCCAGACGTTCCATCCCACTCAAGAATGTTTGCAAACTGAACATCCCGGAAGCACACGAAGAAATTTCCTGGGACGACTACGTGGAACAGATCGAGCGTCCGGTCGCCCGTTATCTCGCCAAATCCCAACTGCGCGAGCAGATCTTCTACATCGTCACCACCATGGGGGTGCCTCTGAAAGTAGCGGGCGGGGGTGAGGCAATGAGCGCGGAATCCTGCTCTGTCGATTCCGAACTCACGCTGCTCTACGGCAAAATGAAGGGATCGCGTTTTCCGCGCGCAGGCCCCGTCAACAATCCGTTTTACCGCCGCAAGGACGAGCCCTTCACGCACGCCCGCTTTCCCATTTACCTGGTGACCCGCTTAGCTGGTTACGATTTCGACGATGTGAAGGGAATTGTCGATCGATCCCTGGCAGCCCGCAATCGCGGCAAGTTCGTGTTGGATCTGAAATCTCACGACGACGCCATAGGCAACAATTGGTTGCGCACGGCGGCGCTGTTGCTGCCCCCGGATCGTGTAGTGCTGGAGGAAAGCGCCAAAGTCGTCATTGGAGCGAAGGACGTCATCGGATACGCCGGCTGGGGCTCCAACGATCCTAACCGCGTGCAACGTAACCTCGGCTTCGCGTGGTTGCCGGGAGCGATAGTCACCGAATTTGTTTCCACCGACGGCCGCACCTTCCAGCGCCCGCCCGCGACCTGGACCATAGGCGGCTGGCGCGACCAAGCTCACTGGTTCGCAGGCTCGCCTCAAACGCTGACCGCCGACTACATTCACGAAGGCGCGACCGGCTGTTCCGGCCACGTGTACGAACCTTATCTGGAATTTACGCCGCACCCGGACTATCTGTTTCCAGCCTACTTTCATGGGCGCAACCTCGCTGAAAGCTATTATCTCGCGATCCCTGGACTGAGCTGGCAAAACATCGTCGTAGGCGACCCGCTCTCGAAGCTTCAGTAGTCGATTGCGGCCGTTCCTGCCCACCGCGGGGACGGTTGCTTATCACTCTGTCATCCTCTACCTTAAGGCCTATGACGGAGTTGAAGAGATTATTCGATCTGACTGGGCAAGTGGCATTGGTCACCGGGGGCTCGCGCGGGCTGGGGGAAGAAATAGCGGAGGGTTTGGCGGAGGCGGGCGCAGCGCTGATGCTGCTGGCACGCCGCGAGCAATGGCTCACCCCTGCCGTGGATACCATGAAACAACGAGGTATCCGCTGCGCCGGCGCGCTCTGCGACGTTTCCAAACCGGCAGAGGTTCGCGCCGCGGTGAGTCAGACGATCTCGACTTACGGCCAGATCGATATCCTGGTGAACAATGCCGGCGTCACCTGGGGCGCTCCCGCCGAAGACATGCCGCTCGAGAAATGGGAAATGGTGCTGAACGTGAATCTCACCGGCGCATTTCTTTTTTCACAAGCCTGCGGACGCGAGATGATCAAGCGCCAGTATGGCCGCGTGATCAACGTCGCGTCTGTAGCCGGTCTGGTGAGTTCCATGCCGAAAGGAATTCACTACGCCGGTTACGCGGCGTCGAAGGCCGGCCTGCTGGGCCTGACCCGCGAACTGGCTGCCCAGTGGGCGCCGCACAATATCCGGGTGAATGCCATCGCCCCCGGCTTCTTCCCGTCGCGCATGACGGAAAAGGTGCTGGAAGCGGCCAAGCCTTACATCGAGGCGGGAATTCCAATGGGCCGCGTGGGACATACGGGCGAATTGAAGGGCGTCGCCGTATTCCTGGCCGCGCCCGCTTCGAACTACATTACCGGACAGACCATCATAGTGGATGGAGGCGCTACCATCGTATGAGATGGCGTACACCACGGAGTGGGTGCCGTTAGCGTTGCTGCTCGCCGTGCCGCTCGCCATGCCGATCGATGGAGCGTGCGCCGTCAGCTTCACTCACGATGTGGCGCCCATCTTGTATCAGCACTGCGCAAGTTGCCATCGCCCCGGCCAGGTTGGCCCGTTCCCGTTACTCACCTACGCCGATGCAGCCAAACGCGCGAAGCTGATCGCCACCGTGACGGCCAGCCGGTATATGCCGCCCTGGGAGCCCGAACCAGGCTACGGACATTTTCAAGGCCAGCGGCGGTTGGCCGACACCGATATCGCAGTGCTGCGGCAGTGGGCGGCGGCGGGCGCTCCCCAAGGCAATCCGGCCGAACTTCCGCCGCCGCCCGATTTTCCGGAAGGCTGGCAGCTTGGCACGCCCGATCTCACCTTGCGCATGCCTGCACCGTTCGCCGTGGCTGCCGATGGTCCCGATCAATATCGGTGCTTCGTGATCCCGCTGAACCTGCCCGAGGACAGGTATATACGGGCTATCGAATTCCGGCCCGAAGCGCCGAGCGTGGTGCATCACGCGCTGTTTCTCCTCGATGCCGGCCACATCGCGCGCCGCAAGGGCGCCGCCTATCCCTGCTTCGGCACGCCGGGCTTTCTGCCGAGCGGCGCGTTAGGGGGGTGGACCCCAGGCATGCAGCCAACACGCATGCCGGACGGGCTGCAGATGATCCTGCGCAAAGGCTCCGACGTCGTGATGCAGATCCACTATCATCCCACCGGGAAGCCGGAGACGGACCAGTCCACGCTGGGCCTTTACTTCACCGACAAGCCTCCCACGAGATGGGTGGCCGATATTGCGCTGGTCTCCAACCATATCGATATTCCCGCGGGCGAGCGCGCCTACAAGGTGAGCGATCATTTCGAGACGCCCGTGGATCTCGAAGCGATCGGGATCATCCCGCACGCGCACTATATCTGCAAGGACATGAAGGGCTGGGCGATTCTGCCGGATGGCCGGAAGAAATGGCTGATCTGGATTCGCGACTGGAACTTCAACTGGCAGGAGCAATACCGCTACGCCACGCCGCTGAAGCTACCCGCCGGAACGCGCTTCGAAATGGAATTCACCTACGATAATTCCGACGCCAATCCGCGTAACCCGAATCACCCGGCCAAGCGCGTCGTGTGGGGCCCTGCGACCACCGATGAGATGGCCGGGCTGCACGTGCAAGTCGTACCGGAAGACATGGACGACTGGCACGAACTGGGCCAGGCGCTGTGGGGCAAAGTGATGCGCATGGTGGGGGGCGGATTCTACAGGCGCGATTGAAGCCTTGTATCATCGAACATGGCCGAACGGCAAGGACTAGCGCGCGGGCTGGGGCTGCTCGAAGCCACCGCCCTGAACATGAGCAACATGGTCGGGGTTGGTCCGTTCGTCACCATTCCGTTGTTGATCGGGGCGATGGGCGGGCCGCAATGCATGCTGGGATGGGCCGTGGGAGCGGTGCTGGCGTTGTGCGATGGCCTGGTGTGGGCCGAACTGGCTGCGGCGCTTCCTGGTGAGGGAGGCAGCTATCTGTACCTGCGTGAGGCCTTCCGCCGCACGCGGCTGGGCACCCTGCTGCCCTTCCTGTTCATCTGGCAGTTCATGTTCAGCGGGCCGCTCGAGATTTCTTCCGGGTACATAGGCTTCGCGCAATATCTGAGCTATTTTCGCCGGGGCATGAGTGCCTGGGAAATGCGTTTGGCGGCCGGCGCCGTGGGTGTGCTGGTGGTGGTGCTACTCTACCGGGGCATCCAGGCGGTCGCCCGGCTGACCGTAGTGCTGTGGATCGGAATGCTCGCTACCGTGGGCTGGATCATCGTGGCGGGGTTCATGCATTTCGATGCGCGGCTGGCCTTCGACTTTCCGCCGCACGCTTTTGCGATCTCGCCGGCATTCATGGCGGGGCTGGGGGGTGCCACGCTGATCTCGATGTACAACTTTCTAGGCTATTACGGCATTTGCTTCGTGGGCGGCGAGGTACGCCAGCCTGAAAAAACGATGCCGCGATCCATCGTACTGTCGGTGTTGATAGTGGGTGCGATCTATGCCCTGCTGACTCTTGTGATTCTGGCCGTGGTCCCCTGGCGCGAGGCGGCGCAATCCAAATTCGTAGCGGCCCGCTTCATGGAGGTGATCTACGGACGCTGGGCCGGCAGCGCGGTCACCCTGCTGATCCTGTGGTCGGCGGTGGCCTCGGTATTCGCATTGGCGCTGGCGTACAGCCGCGTGCCCTACGCGGCCGCGCTCGATGGATACTTCTGGAAGCCCTTCGCACGGCTGCATGCCAAGGGCGGGTTTCCGTATGTGTCGCTGCTTGCGATCGGCGGCCTCGCCATAGTGGGCGGGATGCTGAGTCTGGATTGGGTGGTTTCCGCGCTATTGACGGCGCGCATCCTGGTACAGTTCATCGGTCAGATTGCGGGGCTCCAGGTGCTTCGAAAGTCGCGTCCGGATGTGGCGCTGCCGTTTCGCATGTGGCTTTATCCGGTACCCAGCGTAATCGCGCTGGTCGGGTGGGTCTACGTGTTCGTAACCTCGGGCTGGACATTTGTGCTCTGCGGACTGGGCGTGCTGGCAAGCGGGGTAGTGGCCTTCGCAGCGTGGCGGCGAAGAATTCGGCAGACTTAAGGTATGCAGGGCGACGACCGCCTGATTCAGATCGTGGATGCGGCCTTGGCCGAAGCGGCGCGCAAGTGCGGACCCTGGTTGCTCTGCCGTCCGGGATGCGCGGAGTGCTGTATGGGAGAGTTCCCCATTACGCAGCTCGACGCGCTACGGCTGCGGCGGGGGCTGGCCGGGTTGGAGCAACGCGAACCGGAGCGCGCCGCGCGCGTGCGCCGGCGGGCACGAGAGGTGGCCGCGAGCCATCCGCTTTTTGCCGCTGAGCAGCCCTGCCCCGCGCTCGATCCGGAAACCGGCACTTGCGATTTGTACGCCGCGCGTCCCATCACCTGCCGTGTTTTCGGCCCTCCCGTGAGCTGCGGTTCCGAAGCCGTGGGCGTGTGCGAGTTGTGTTTTCAGGGCGCGAGCGATGCCGAGATCGCCGCGTGCGAAATGGAAGTCGATTCCGAGGGCCTCGAAGCAGTGCTGCTCGATGCGCTCGAGGAGCGCAGCGGGCTGCGCGGAGAAACTACGGTCGGCGTGGCTTTATCCTGGACAGGCTCGATGGAGACAGCCTGACCTGACGGGCCCTCTCGCGAAATCTCCTCGCTTTGGCGCGATTCCCGCACTCCCTCATATTGCACCATTGGCGGCTGTGGTTACGGCTGGTGTCGAGAAACATCCATCCGCATGCGTCGCCGCCGCACTGCCGGATCATGCGCAGATCCTCAGACGTCAGCAATTCCGCCGCGGACAGCGCTACCGGCCAGACCACGCGCTCCAGTATCAGGCCGGAATCTTCCCACCCCCACAGGAAAGCGCCGCCAGCCCGTAGGAGCCGCTGGTGCGCCCTGGCCGCCGACAGATTTCGTCGCAGCACCTCCATATCGACGGGGCGCGGCGTCCAACTCTCGACCACCGCTTTGAAGATGCGATACAACGCCAGGCGAAGCTCGGCCGCCGCGGCCAGGGCGGAGGCTGCCGCGCTCGGATCGCTGAGGGCGCGAAGTTTGAGTTGCCGCGATTTGCTCCCGGTGAGAGCCCCGGCGCACTCCGCCCACGCGAGCAGATCTTTATAACGGGGCAGCTTGTCCCGCAGCGCGGTATCGGCATAATCGCGGCCGCGGCGCCCGTCTCCGCTCACCCAGCCGCCCACCGTGTTGACGAAGTCCAGGCACAGCCGGCCGCTGATCCACTTCCATGGCGTAACCATCATATTCCGATTGACAGGTTATGCTGTTCCTGTTAGGATCGTAACCACTATGCCCAGTTTAGCAAGTTACGCATCCATCATTCTGATCGCAACCTCGTTCGCGCAGGCCCAGTCGGGTCCAACTAAGGCCGCCGAAGCGCTGAGCGGTAGTTTTGCCGACGTGAATCGAAAAGTCCTGGCAATGGCCAAAGATTTCCCCGAAAACCGGTACAACTTCCGGCTCAAACCGGAAATGCGATCCTTCGGCGAAGTAATCGTTCATATCGCCTCCGGCAATGCGTTTGCCGCCAAGGCCGGCCGCGGCGAGAAGGTCAAATGGGACGAGCTCGACGCGAAGAGTTATCCGGCCAAGGCCCAAATCGTCGCGCTCCTGGAAAAGACCATCGCTGACTCTACGGCAACGCTCCAACAGTTTCCCGAAGGATGGCAGAAATCCTTGGAGCCGTTTTTATCCGTGACGGAGCACTCCGCTGAGCACTACGGTTTGCTGGTGGCGTACTACCGGGCCAACGGTATGGTGCCACCGGAATCGCGCCCCAAGAAGTAAGATCTAAGCCTGCGCAGCAGTTGAGCATCACATCTTGACAATCATAATAAGGACCCGGTATCCTGGCTCTGACACCCCTCGCCGGAGCATCTATGCAAGAGCCCAATACCGACGTCATCCAGGGCACGCTGGATATGTTGATTCTCAAGACCCTCAGCCTGGAACCCATGCATGGTTTCGGCATCGCGCGCCGCATCGAGCAGATATCGCGCGGCGTCTTCAAAGTGAATCCCGGCTCGCTCCTCACCTCCTTGCAACGCCTGGAGCGGGGAGGTTGGCTCGATGCCGAGTGGCGTCAGACGGAGAATTCGCGCCGCGCCAAAATCTACCGGCTCACGCGCGCGGGAAGTAAACATCTCGACCACGAAACCGCGGATTGGGCGCGCCGGACATCGGCCATCGCCCGGCTGCTGAAGGCGGAGGTTTAGCCGCGTGCCGTTTTGGCGCCCGCTCACCCGCGGCCTGCGCGCGCTTGCGAAGCCCGGCACCGCCGAGCGCGACATTGCGGACGAGGTAGAGAGCTACATCGAACAGACCAGGGCCGCGCTCGAAGCGAGTGGGCTTTCTCCGGGCGAGGCCCGCCGCACTGCCCGGTTGGATCTCGGCAGCATCACCGCAGTCCGGGAACAGGTGCGCTCCTACGGCTGGGAGAACGTTATCGCCGTGCTTCTCTCGGACCTGCGCTATGGCGCGCGCCGCCTGCGCGGCAGCCCAGGGTTCACCACGGTCAGCGTGCTCACGCTGGCGCTCGGCATTGGCGCCAGCACGGCAATCTTCAGCGTAATCGAGAGCGTACTGATCAAACCTCTGCCGTATCCGCAGTCTGGGCGGATTGTCGCGCTGCGGCACACCGCGCCCGGCATCGATATCGACGATCTGAATATGGCCGCGTCGCTGTATTTTACCTACAGCGAGGAGAGTCGCGTGTTTCAGGATGTCGGCATGTGGCTGCCCGATACCGCGAGCGTGACGGGAGTCGGGGAGCCCGAGGAGGTCCCGGCTCTGGTAGTAACGAATCGTTTTCTTCCGGTCCTGGGCATCCAGCCCGCGATAGGACGCCCATTCACCCCTTCCGACGACGACCCAACGAGCGCGCCCATAGTGATTCTTGCGGACGGCTATTGGAAGTCGCGCTTCGGAGGAGATCGCTCTGTTCTGGGCCGCCGCATCATGCTGGACGGCCAGGCGCACGAGGTGATCGGAGTGATGCCGCCATCCTTCCAATTCATGGATCGTCCCGTCTCTCTGCTGACATCATTGCGGCTCAATCGCGCTGACATACGCCTGGTCAGCTTCTGTTGCCAGGGCGTGGCAAGGTTAAAAATGGGCGTGACGCTCGCCCAGGCTAACGCGGATGTCGCCCGCATGCTCTCGATGGCCCCCGCGAAGTTTCCGGTGAACCCCGGCTTCAGTGCAAAGATTTGGGAGACCTCGCGCGTCGCGCCGCGTTTGCGTTTGTTGAAAGACGTCCTGCTTGGCGACGTCGGAAAAACTCTTTGGCTGCTGATGGGCACGGTGGGTATTTTGCTATTGATCGCCTGCGCCAATGTGGCGAATCTGCTATTGGTCCGGGCCGATGGACGGCGGCAGGAACTGGCGGTTCGCGCTGCGCTCGGCGCTGCCTGGGGACGCATTGCGCGCGAGCTGCTGCTCGAAAGCCTGCTGCTGGCGATGGCCGGAGGTGGCCTCGGGCTCGGGATCGCGTATGGCGCCCTGCGGTTGCTGGCAGCTTCCGGAATTGAGCACTTGCCGCGAATACACGATGTTGCCATCGATCCGCAGGTGCTGGCGTTCACCCTGGGCATTTCGCTCGCGGCCGGTTTGCTCTTCGGCCTCATCCCGGTCTTCAAATATGCGCGGCCGCATCTGTCGGACGCGCTGCGCAGCGGCGGCCGCTCACTCAGCTATAGCAAGGAGCGGCACCGCACCCGCAGTCTTCTCGTGGTCGTGCAAGTGGCTCTGGCTCTGGTCCTGCTGATCGGCTCGGGACTGATGATCCGCACCTTCCATGCGTTACGTCACATCGATCCGGGCTTTTCTCACGCGCGAGAGATCGAGACTCTGCGCATTTCGATTCCTGAGTCGCAGGTCAAGGAACCGGAGCGCGCGATTCGTATGGAAGAGGATATCCTGCACAGAATCGAGGCGCTTCCGGGCGTCTCCATCGCGGCAATAACGAGCACGCTTCCCATGGAGGGGGACTCCAACGACCCGGTTTATGTCGACGACCATGCAGACCATGCAGGCGCAGTCCCTCCGATACGGCGCTACAAATACGTCTCGCCAAGCTTCTTTTCCGCGACCGGTACACGTTTAATCGCGGGACGGGAGCTGACCTGGGCCCAGACTTACAACCAAACGCCCGTAGCGCTGGTCTCGGAGAACATGGCTCGCGAGGTGTGGCACGGCGCGCGCGCAGCGATAGGCAAGCGCATCCGCCCCACGCTTAAGGACGACTGGCGGGAAGTGATCGGCGTGGTTGCGGACGTACGCGACAACGGCCTGGATCAGAAAGCGCCCGGCATCGTCTACTGGCCCTTGCTGGGGAAGAATTTCGAGTCCTCTGCAACGTCCGTAGTGCGCAGCGCGACTTACGTTATCCGCACTCCGCGAGCGGGATCGGTGGCATTGCTCCAGGATCTCCAGAGAACCATCGCCGTCGTGAATCCGAATTTACCGTTGGCGGACGTCAAGACGCTGGAGTCGGTATACGACCATTCCCTGGCGCGCGCTTCATTCACACTGTTGCTGGTGGCGATCGCCGGCGGCATGGCAGTGTTCCTCGGACTACTCGGACTTTACGGAGTCCTCTCCTACTCGGTTTCGCAGCGCACGCGCGAGATCGGAATACGGCTCGCGCTCGGCGCTCCTCTCGCGGAAGTCACAAGAATGTTCGTGCGCCACGGGCTGGTTCTGTCAGGCATCGGCGCGGCGTGCGGATTGGCGGCGGCGCTGGCTCTGACACGGCTGATTAAATCACTGCTCTATGATGTGAGCCCCGCCGATCCGCTGACCTATGGCGCGGTCTTGGTGGGTCTGATTCTGGCCGCCATGCTCGCTAGTTACCTCCCC